>FMSI01010840.1_pt1 | contig 50246 bp, 50 predicted proteins | sample 1504471 | NCBI WGS metagenome assembly FMSI01 (sample SAMEA4475357, study PRJEB15587) | soil metagenome | biome: Soil; feature: Field | place: India | collected 2015-03-11 | depth 0 m
AAAAAATAACTTTGATATTGAGCTTCGCGCAAATAGGTGAAATAAGTTTTTACGGGAATTATATTGTAAAAATTTAGGAACCAACTCGCAGCCACAAACAGCAACATAAATTAAGAAGGGAATTTTTTAATCTCTTCCAACAGAGAAGGTAGTATTTCTTCATAAGGCAGCTTTTTAATTACCTCACCCTTAACAAAAAGCAAAGCGTTGTTTTTCCCTCCAGCTATTCCAACATCAGCATCTTTTGCTTCGCCGGGACCATTAACTGCACAACCCATTACTGCCACTCTTATTGGTTTGTCTACTTCCCACAAAGCTTTCTCAACTTTCCTGACTAAAGATTCAAGATTTATCTCGCATCGCCCGCAAGTGGGACAAGAAATCAAGTCAGGTCCTTTTCTCAAGCCAAGAGCTTTTAAGAGTTCAAAGCCGACTCTCACTTCATTAACTGGATCACCAGTCAAAGAAACTCTGATTGTATCACCAATCCCCTCTTTCAAAAGAGTGCTAAGCGCTAAAACCGATTTCACTGTTCCACCAATTAAAGGACCAGCTTCAGTTAAGCCTAAATGAATTGGAAAATCTGTTTTTTTTGAAAGCAAACGATAAGCTTCAATCGTTTCTGAAATTGACGAAGCCTTTACCGAAAGAACGACCTGGTCAAAACCCCAACTTTCAAAAAGTTCCAAATAATCAAGGCAAGCAGCAACCATTGCTTGAGCTTTATTGCCTTCTTTAGAATATGTTTCTGGTAAAGAACCAGAATTAAGCCCCAAACGAATTGGCACCTTTTTATCCCGACAAAACTCCACAACTTCTTTTACTTTATTTACACCACCAATAGTTCCAGGATTTAAGCGTATTTTATCTGCTCCGGCTTCAACACTTGCCAGTGCCAAGCGATAGTTAAAATGAATATCAGCCACGATGGGTATAGAAAACTTGCTTTTGAGATTAGAAATGTTCTTTGCCGCTTTCTGACTCCTCACTGTTACTCTAACTATTTCGCACCTTGCTTCAATCAATTTCTGAATTTGCTTCATTGTCAAATCTAAGTCTTCCGTTGGTGTGTTGGTCATTGACTGTACCCGAATTGGCTCTCCTCCGCCTAAAAAAAGGTTTCCTACTTTAACTTTTCTAGTTTTTTTTCTTTTAACCTTCGGGAAATTTATTTCTTTCAATTTTAATCTCCCTGAAAAATTCTAATTAAGGCGGTGATATCTCAAAAAAACCGTGGACGCCACGAGTGAGTAAAATTCTGATGTCGGAAAAAATCACATAAACAAAAAGAAATCCCAACAAAGCTAATCCGGCTATCTGCAAGGACTGCAAAACTTTCGGGTTTACTCTTCTGCGGGTCAGACCTTCGTACAACTGAATTACAAGGTTGCCACCATCAGCTGGCAATATGGGTAAAAGATTAGCTAAAGCCAGTGCTAAAGAAATAGCTGCTAGGACTGAAAGAAACGAGTCCCAGCCTACTCGGGCTGCTTCGGTAGTAATAGCAGTTGCTCCAACCACGCTGGTAGTGTATTTAAGCAATGTTCCTTCGGTAACCGTTTTTACAATTAATAGAACAGTAAATTTTGTTTGCCACCAGGTAAAAGCTGCTCCCTCTTTCAAAGCTTTAAAAAACGGAAGAGAAATTTTTTCCAACCGTGGTTGTATGCCAAGATAACCTTTTTTGTTCTTCATTCCAATTTTAGCCTTAATCTCCTTAATATTCTTATTCCGAATCAAAATAATTTTGACTTGTCTGTTTGGCTGAGATTTAATTACATTTGTTAGTTCCTCCCAACTCCCCACTTTTTTTTCTCCAACCTTTATTATCTTGTCACCAGAAATCAAACCAGAAACCTGAGCAGGAGAACCCTTTTCAACTTTGTAAATCGTTGTTGATGGAAAATAAACACCTCTCATAAAGAAAAAAGCCACGACCAAAAGAGCAAAAACATAGTTGAACAATGGACCAGCTAAAGTTATAGCAATTTTTTTATAAGCTGGCTGATTATAAAAAGAGTCTTTATCGCCAGCCTCTTCTCCAGACTTTTCACCGTGAAGACTTACATAGCCACCCAATAAAACCCAGCGCACTCCATACCTTGTCTCTTTCCATTGAAAAGAAAAAATTTCCGGACCAAAAGGAAGCCCAATAAAAAACTCTTTAACTTTTACTCCAGTTAGTTTAGCTAAAATAAAGTGTCCCGCTTCGTGTATTAAAACCAGAAAACCAATCCCAAAAACTGCTGCCAAAAAAAATAACATTTAAAAATCACACTCCTGTTCTTACGATTTTTTGGGCTTGCTCCCTTGCCCATAAGTCAACATCTTCTACTGTTTCAAGAGAGGTAAGTTCAACAGGCATATGGTTTTCAACCACTTTCTCAATTATAACTGGTATTTGGGTGAAAGTGACTTCCTCTCTAAGAAAAGAATAAACTGCAACTTCATTTGCGGCATTTAAAACCACCGGGTAGGATCTACCTTGTCGGGCCGCTTCCAGTGCAATTCTTAAACAGGGAAAATTTTCAAAATCAGGAGGCTCAAAGTGCAATATCAACTCGCTTAATTTTAATCTATCAACCACTCTTTCAAAACGCTGAGGATAAAAAAGAGCAAACTCAATTGGAAGCTTCATATCAGTTGGCCCAATTTGAGCTTTAATCGAGCCGTCAATGAACTCTACCAAGCCATGAACCAGGCTTTCTGGATGAATCACAACCTCAATTCTTTCATAAGGAATCTGAAATAAGAAATGTGCTTCTATCACTTCTAAACCTTTATTCATCAGAGTAGCTGAGTCAACAGTAATTTTCGGACCCATATTCCAGCGCGGATGAGCCAAAGCTTCTCTAACTCCAACATTTTTTAGTTCGCTCCACTTAAAACCTCTAAATGGACCACCCGAACCAGTTATATAAATTCTTTCTATCGATTCTATTTTTTCTCCAATCAAACACTGAAACAAAGCGCTATGTTCGCTATCAATTGGTAAAATTTTCCCTCCTGCTTTTAAAGCTTCAAGAACCAAAGGACCTCCAGCTACCATTGATTCCTTATTAGCTAAAGCTAAAACTTTTCCGCTATTCAGTGACGCCAAGGTAGCTCGGAGTCCAGCAGCCCCAACTAAAGCATTAATAACTAATTCAGCTTCAGATAGAGAAGCTAACTCGCTTAAAGCCTCCTCTGAAGTTAAAAGCCTAACGCCAACAGGCATCATTTTTTTAAATTCAATTGCTCTCTCAGGCTTTATAACTGCAACATATTCTGGTTTAAACTCTTCCACTTGAGAAAGCAGAAGCTCAACATTGGAGTATGTTGCCAGAGCTATGACATCAAAAGAATCTGGAAAGCTGCTAATAATTTCCATAGTCTGAGTGCCAATAGAACCAGTTGATCCCAAAACAACTATCTTTCTTTTCATTGCCAAACACCTAGAAAACGAAGATAAAAAAGAAACATTAGTGCTGAAAAAAGTAGACTATCAAGTCGGTCAAGAGCTCCACCATGACCGGGGAAAAGAAATCCCGTATCTTTTAAGTTAAAGTTTCGCTTTAAGCTTGATTCAATAAAGTCGCCGATGGGCGAAGCAACTCCTATAACAAAAGCTGCCCCTAAAGAAAAAAAAGCGTTAAGCTTAAAAGCTATCGATAAAACCAAACTTATTAATAAAGTGAAGATAAAACCACCCACCACTCCTTCCCAAGTTTTATGAGGGCTTATATTAGGAGCAACCTTATGCTTCCCAAAAAGCAAACCAAAAAAATAAGCCATTGTGTCCCCAACCCAGACTAAAAGTAAAAGAAACAAATAAAGAATTCTTCCTCTAGGCAAAAAGAAAAGAGAAGTTAAGGAAAGGAAGCAAGCAATCAAATAAAAAGTATAAAAAAACGAAACACTCAGAGAGTTATAGCTAATATTCAAAAAAAGGTTGCCAAAAAAATAAAGTACAAGAAAAAAAACCGCTGCTAGAAAAAAACCGCTTCCCCCCTGGTAATTGGTAATCCAAAACAAAGAAGTTCCACCTATAAAACTGATAAGGAAAAGGGCAAAAGATTTAAAAACATTTAAGCTAATTTCGAATAAACAAACTAAAAGCAAAGTATAAAACCAAAGTTTAACCAATAAAAAGTTGAAAGAAAGTGGTAGTAAAAGGAGAACTCCAATTAAAGCCGCACCAACCAGACGCAAAGGTAAATCAGAAAATTTACTTAAACTATTTTTCTTAGACACGACCAAACCTTCTCTGTCTTTTTTGGTATTCGTTAATGGCTAATAATAGGTGATAAGGTTTAAAATCTGGCCAGAGTGTTTTGGTTACCCAGATTTCAGCGTAAGCAACCTGCCAGAGCAAAAAATTACTTACTCTCAACTCCCCGCTGGTTCGAATTAATAAGTCTGGATCAGGTAAATCAGGCTGATAAAAATAGTTGCGAAATTCTTCCTCAGTTAACTGATCAATATCAAGTTTTTGCTTTTTTTCTGAAAAAAGTTTTTTAACTGCATCCAGAATTTCAGCTCGCCCTCCATAGTTTAAAGCTAAAGTTAAAGTTAAAATTTTTCCTTCTTTAGTCCTATCTTCAATATAATGCATTGCCTCCTGAACCCTTTCGGGAAGCTCTCTAATTCTTCCCATTACTCTTAATTTAACCCCACTTTTTGCCAAGTTTTCAGCTTCCTTCTTCGCCATTTCCTCAAATAAACTCATCAGACCTTGAACCTCTTCTGAAGGGCGCTTCCAATTTTCAGTTGAAAAAGAATACAACGTCAAGTACTTCACCCCAATTCTTACCGCTTCTTCAACAATTCCCCTAATGGAATGAACCCCCTGCCGATGACCAACTATCCGTGGCAAACCCCTTTTCTGAGCCCACCGGCCGTTTCCGTCAGTTATAACAGCAATATGCTGAGGCAATGGGCAGCTTAATACTTTTCTTCGCAAGCGGTTTGTCTGAAACTTTTCCCAAAACAAAAACAAAAGTTCTCCGCTTAAACTTCCATTATCTCTGACTCTTTCTTTTTAAGCATCCGATTTATTTCTTCTATGTGTTTATCGGTAATTTTTTGAACATCTTCAACTCTACGATGCCACTCATCCTCAGAAATCTTGTGTTCATCTTTAAGCGCTTTAAGACGCTCATTTGCTTCTCTCCTTAAATTTCTAACTGCCACACGTCCCTCTTCGGCTATTTTACCAACTAACTTAACAAACTCTTTTCTTCTTTCCTCAGTAAGTGGCGGAAAGGGAACTCGAATAATTTGTCCGTCATTAGAAGGAGTCACACCTAAATCCGATTGTAAAATAGCTCTTTCGACTTCCTTAATTATGTTGCGGTCCCAAGGCTGAACTATTAAGAGTAAAGGCTCTGGCGCCGAAACGGTTGCTAAATGAGTCAAAGGTGTTGGCGTTCCATAATAACTTACTTTAATGTTTTCAAGCAAAGCAGGACTAACCCTCCCGGTTCTTATGGTTACAAACTCGTGTGCCACTGTCTGAACTGCTTTTTTCATCCTCTCATCTACGTTTCTAATAATTTCTTTAACTTCTGGGATTTCCTCCAACCCGCTCACCCCCATCAATCAAAGTTCCAATAGACTCCCCAAAAACTACCTTTTTAATATTTCCTTCTTTTCGTAAGTTAAAAACAATCAAAGGCAGCATATTATCCATGCAAAGAGAAATTGCTGTCGAATCCATAACTTGCAAACCTCGCTGTAAAACCTCAAGATAAGAAAGGCGATTAAAAAGTTTGGCATCGGGATGCTTTGCTGGGTCAGCATCGTAAACTCCATCTACCTTAGTAGCCTTTAAAATAACTTCAGCACCAATCTCTAAAGCCCTAAGCGCTGCAGCCGTATCAGTACTAAAGTAGGGATTGCCAGTGCCAGCAGCAAAAATTACGATTCTTCCTTTTTCTAAATGCCTGATGGCTCTTCTTCTAATGTAAGATTCCGCAACTTCCTGCATATTTATTGCAGATTGAACCCGAGTAAAAACCCCTTTTCTTTCAAGAGCATCTTGTAAGGCTAATGAGTTCATTACAGTTGCCAACATACCAATATAGTCAGCTGTTGCCCTATCCATTCCTTTTGCACTAGCAGCTAAACCCCGAAAAAAATTGCCTCCACCAACAATAATTGCTACCTGAACATCTAACTCTTTGACTTCTTTAACTTGATTAGCAATGGAAACAAGAATATCTGGGTCAATACCGAAGCCCCCATCATTAGTTAAAGCTTCACCGGAAAGCTTTAACAAAATTCTCCGATATTTAACGCCTTTAGTGCTCAAATTCCTCTCTCTTCATTCTTTTTATTCTTTATGCCTCCTCTCCTAAAGAATAGCGAACAAATCTTCGAATAACAATATTTTCTCCTAATTTTCCAGCAATCTCGCCATAATAGTCGGCTACTTTGATTTCGGTGTCCCTGATATAAGGCTGGTCTAATAAACAATTCTCTTCATAAAACTTTTCCATCTTTCCTTGAACGATTTTTTCGACTACCTCAGCTGGTTTTCCTGTTTTTTGTGCTTCTTCACGATAAAAAGCTTCCTCTTTTCGCTTAACTTCTTCCGGAACATCAGCACGAGAAATGTAAGAAGGCGCACTAGCCGCTATCTGTAAAGCCAGGTTATGAACAAAATCTTTGAACTCTTGATTGCGAGCCACAAAATCGGTCTCGCAGTTAACTTCAACCAAAACACCAATTTTCCCGCCTTGATGAACATAAGATTCAATCAGACCCTCCTTAGCTACTCTATCTGCTTTTTTCTTAACTTTTTCTAATCCCTTACGTCTAAGATATTCATAAGCTTTTTCAAGGTCACCCTGGCACTCCCGCAAAGCCTCCCGGCAATCAAGCAAACCAGCACCGCTTTTCAACCTCAACTCCCTAATTTTTTCGGTTGTAATATCCATTTATCCTCCTTTTTCATCTTAAGTTAAGGTAATTTTTAAACATCCAAAATAAAACTCGTTAACTAATGGATTTCTAAAAAATTATTTAGTTTTTGAACGAGTCTTTGGTCTCGAAACCTTGGATTTGGAAGAAGCTGCTTTAGAAGAAACCTTTTCAGAAAGGGTTTCCTCTATTTTAACTTCCTCCAAAGTTTTAGCTTCTTCCTCCTGTCTCTCATTATCACCAGCCTCAAGCCTCTCTTCTATTTCCACTTCCACTGGTGTTTCTTCATGTTCTACCAATACCTCAACCACTTCGTATGGTTTTGCTTCAGCCTCAGCTTCTATAAACTCAATCTCACCTGCTTCAACTTTTTTATTGTAAAGATTCCGTCCTTCAATAACAGCATCAGCAATAACTCGACAGAAAAGAGAAGCTGAACGTATAGCATCATCATTTCCCGGAATAGGATACTCAACTTCTTCTGGATCACAATTGGTATCTACGACAGCAATAATTGGAATGCCAAGTTTCTTAGCCTCCCTGACAGCAATCTCTTCTTTTTTGGTATCGAGAACAAATAAAGCATCGGGCAGGCGCTTTAAATTCCTTATCCCGCCTAAATTTTTCTCTAGCTTTTGCCTTTCTTTTTCAAGATGGTCCCTTTCTTTTCTTGGCAAACGCTGGAGTTCACCATTTTCCTTTCTTTTCTCAAGTTCAGTTAAGTAATCAAGCCTCTTGATGATAGTAGCGAAATTGGTCAGCATTCCACCTAACCAGCGAAATGAAACATAGGGCATTTCGCACCTTATTGCCTCTTCCTTAACCGCATCTTGAGTTTGTTTCTTGGTGCCGACAAAAAGGATAACGCCGCCATTTGAACAAAGCTCCTTGGCAAAATCATAAGCTTCTTCCAGTTTTTCCAGCGTTTTTTGCAAATCAATGATGTAAATATCATTACGCTCTGTAAAAATGTAGGGTTTCATCTTGGGGTTCCAACGGCGCTTCTGGTGACCAAAATGAACACCAGCTTCCAGAAGTTCTTTCATTGAAACATTCATAACCTAAACCTCCTTTAGTTTTTTCCTCCACCTGCCTTTTGCTTCTTACAACCTGGCGGCACCTCAGAAGCGAAACAGGTGTGTGTAGTTTGTAGGGAATTTTACCACAAAGTATTCAATTCGAAAAATCTAAAGCGAAAACCTTAACTAAATTTGCCTTTCCCAAATCTTTTTTTTCGCCTACCATCGCTAACACAGTAATTTATATTCGATTTAATTAAATTTACATTGAAAAAATATTCCTTTATAATTAACCAAATTTACCTTAGGGGGAATGAGATGATAAGGAAATTTTTAACAATCGCTTCGATGTTGATTTTCATTGCAACTTTGGCCGGCTGCGCTCCAGCAGAAAAGAAAGAAGAAAAGAAGCCAGAGGCAACTGAAAAAGGCTTCAAAACTTTAAAAGAAGGTGTTCTTACCGTCGGCAGTGATGTTGCTTTTCCGCCTTTCGAATTTAAAGACGAGAAAACACAGGAAATTATTGGATTCGATGTGGATTTAGCCAAGGAAGTCGGTAAGAGACTCGACCTGCAAGTTGAATTTGTCCCTGCTAATTTTGACTCGATTATCCCAGCTCTCAAAGCCAACAAATTCGACTGTGTGATCTCTGCTATGACCATAACTGAAGAAAGGGAGAAGCAAGTTGACTTTTCTGACCCTTATATTGAATCTGACCAATCATTAGCAGTCAAAAGCGGCTCTCCTATCAAAAGCACTAAAGACTTAAGAGGGAAAATTGTAGGCGTCCAGCGAGGAACAACTGGTGAATTAAAAGCCCAGGAGCTTCAAAAGCAATTTGGAATTAAAGAAGTACGAGCTTACGATGATACGCTCCTGGCTTTTGAAGACTTAAAAGCCGGGCGAATTGCCGCAGTTGTCAACGATCTGCCAGTAACTGCTTATCTGGTAAAAAAACAGCCTCAAATTCAAATCGTGGAAACTATTAAAACTGGCGAAAAATATGGTGTAGCTTTCCGCGAAGACCAAGATGAACTTAGAGAAGCTTACAACAAAGCATTAGCAGAAATCAAAGCTGACGGAACTTACGACCAGATTTATGAGAAATGGTTTGGCAAAAAGTAAGGACTCGGAAAACAATACTATCTACAAAAGGGGCAGTTTAATCTGCCCCTTTGTTTTCAATAAAAGCACAGTGAGCTTTCAGTAATGATTATTTTTGCTGCTCTTGGGCTTAAACAACTTATAGACCAATACTTTAACCCCCATTACGCCGCTCAATTCTTTCCCTTCCTCTTAATAGCTGTTAAATATGCAATCTTAATCTCTGTTCTGGGGGAATTTTTTGGCATTCTCATCGCTATCTTCCTAGCCCTGATGAAAATATCTCAGTTCAAGCTATTAAGAGCCATTGCTACCATTTATATCAACATATTTCGCGGCACTCCCCTTCTAGTTCAACTAATGCTCATATACTACAGCCTTCCTTATGTTGGCATTAACTTCAGTCCGGTCGGAGCTGGTATTTTAGGTTTTTCCTTGAACAGCGGCGCCTATGTTGCTGAAATTTTTCGTGCTGGTATTCAATCAATACCTAAAGGGCAAACCGAAGCTGCTCGTTCCCTTGGGATGAGTTATTTTCAATCAATGATTTATGTAATTCTTCCTCAAGCGTTTAAAGTAGTAATTCCTCCGCTTACTAACGAATTTGTTGCCCTTCTTAAAGATTCAGCTTTGGTTTCAGTTATTCAGGTTCAGGAAATAGCTGCCACAATGCGCTCTCTTGCTTCTGCCACCTACAACTCAACTTCATACACCCTTGCAGCTGCAATTTATTTGGCTATGACCATCCCTTTAACTCGACTAGCATCATATTTAGAAAAAAGGTTTACGCCTTTAAAACATTAAATGAACGAAAAAAATATCTCAAAAACAATTAACAACCAAAACAAACCTTTTGAGTATATGGTAGAAGTAGTTGATTTAGTTAAAGCTTTTGGGAGCAACTATGTATTGAACGGAATTAATTTTAAAGTCAAACCTTCGGAAGTTATTTCCATAATTGGACCCTCAGGAAGCGGCAAAAGTACTTTGCTTCGCTGCATAAACCGCCTTGAAGAACCGACTTCAGGTAAAGTTTTGATTGAAGGAATTGACATTACTCAAAATAAAATCGACTTAAACAAAATTCGCCAAAAAGTCGGGATTGTTTTTCAAAGTTTTAATCTATTTCCTCATCTCTCTGTTGAACAAAATTTAATACTTGCTCCAACCAAGGTTCAAAAAAAACCTCGCAAGGAATGCATAGAAAAAGCTCACCAATTATTAAAAAGAATGGGGTTGGAAGATAAAATCAAAGCTTATCCCGAACAACTTTCCGGTGGGCAGCAACAGCGAGTTGCCATTGCTCGCGCTTTAATGATGGACCCCGATGTTATGCTTTTCGACGAAGTTACCTCAGCGCTTGACCCCGAGCTGGTAAAAGAAGTACTTGATGCCATCAAAGAGCTGGCTGCTGGCGGTATGACAATGATCATTGTTACCCACGAAATGGGTTTTGCTCGTGAAGTTTCTGACCGGGTAATATTTATGGATGCAGGCTTAATCGTTGAAGAAGGCTCGCCAGAAAAAATCTTTTCTAATCCGACAAAAGAAAGAACTAAGGAGTTTCTTTCAAGAGTTCTTTAACTTCCAACTTATTGGCTTCCTCTTTTTTAAAATTAGGCTTTTCTCGACCGTTAGAAAAAATTTCTGAAAAAGCCATCCCCAATAAAATTAGAACTGCTCCAATTAGCTTTCGAACGGTAAGAACTTCTTGAAGTAAGAAATATCCAAAAAAACCCGCAAAAACTGGTTCGCCCAACAAGATTAAAGCAACTCGAGTAGGATGCATAAACCTCTGAGCATATATTTGAATCCAGAAAGCTATAACAGTAGCAAAGACAGAAGTTATTACCAAGGTTGCAATGGGAACTAAACCAACTGGTAATTTTTGGGAATTTTCAAGGAAAATTGTAAAAAAGAATGAAACAAAACCAACTACAAAAGTCTGCAACCAAGTTAAAAGGGCAGGATCATAACGAGCGGCAAACCTACCTACCAAAACAATGTAAACAGCATAAGAAAAGGCAGCAATCAGAGTTAATAAGTCTCCGTAATTAAAGGCCAAATTTGAGTTCAAAGTTAAAAGACTTAAACCAAAAAAAGCCACAACAACTCCAACCAGAGATGCCCAATGAGGAAACCAGCGAAACATTAAAGCACAAATCAAAGGAGTAAAAACCACGAAAAGGCCGGTTATAAAACCTGAATTAATTGAAGTAGTGTATTTTAAGCCTACCGTCTGAAAAGCGTAACCCAAAAAAAGTAATATCCCTAAAAAGAAACCCCATAGTAATGTAGCTTTATTAATTTTTTTAAATTTTCGAGTTAATAAGGGAATAAAAACCAAGAAAGCAAGTGAAAAACGAAGAAAAAGAAACCAAAAAACCGGCATCTCTTGAAGAGCCATTTTTATTAAGGAAAAAGTTGAGCCCCAAACAAAAGATACAAATAAAAGTGATATATCCAAAACATATTTGTTAGGCGAGCTTAGCTCCCTTGTTCTCACTTGAGCATTTTCTCAAAATTAGCCTATTTTAGCAATATTTTTATTCAAGCATGAATTGAGCCTAGAAAAAAAATCTTATTCAAAGCGCTATTTTTTATATTAGCAAAAAAGGTATTATGCATTTTTGATGTTTTGAAATTGATTTATCAAATTCACTTTTTAACTTGCTTACTCTTTAATCCTTTTCGGCCAAATTTATATAAATTACAAGGCCAGATTAAAAAAATTAAAATTTAAATCCATAAAGGGCTGGTTAATACCAGCCCTTTTGAGTTTAGGTAATTCATAGTCTTTTTAAGGGGTATCTTTGAACGAAGCCAGCTGAAGGCACCAGTGGAGGACTTCCAGAAGCTTTCTGGGGTAAATCTTGTGCCAGAGGAAATAAAGGAAAAGAGAGTGAAGGTTTTATTTCTAAAGAGTAAAATTATGCTAGTTTTTTCAGAAAACCTAAGATCTCTACTACATCTGCGCGACAGTAAACCGCAATTATAAACCGTCAGAAATAGGTTAACTCTTAAGCTAATCTGCTATTAATACTCTTCACACTTAACCATATAGAAGTTATACTCATGGTCGCAGGATGGGCATTTCTCTGGCGGTTCGGTTCCAAAGTGAACATAGCCGCATTCCCGGCAAACCCAGTAAACCGGCTGTGACTTTTTAAAAACAGTACCACTTTCAACAACTGCCAAAAGCTTTTTATACCGCTCCTCGTGATGTTGTTCAGCCACAGCAATTGCTTTGAGTCGATTGGCAATATCAGTCAAACCTTCCTCTTCGGCAACTTGGGCAAAAGAAGGATACATATCAGTGTATTCGTAATTTTCGCCAGCAATGGCTGCTTTCAGGTTGTCAACCGTCGAACCCAAAACAAGTGGAGCAGCGGCTTCAACTTTTATCTCCTCTAAAGCCTCACCATTCTGTCTCTTTAAATCCTGGATATGCTCAAACAACCTTTTAGCATGTTCTTTTTCATTTTCAGCCGTAATTAAAAAAATCTCAGCTATTTGTTCGTAACCCTCTTTTCGAGCAATTTTAGAATAAAAAGTATAACGATTCCTGGCTTGAGATTCTCCAACAAATGCTTTGGTCAAATTTTCTAAAGTTTTTTTCATTTCTAATCACCCCCAAAAAATATTAATTACATTATACTAATAGACCAACATGGCTTACAATATTATACTAATAGACCAACATGGCTTACAATATAAACCAATATAAACCCTGATTTGTCATTAAAAGACAACTTCTTTTGCTTTAACAATTAAACAATATAAGATAGTAGCTATTTAACATCAGAAGCAATAATAAACGCCTGGCAAACATACATAGCAATTGCCCAGAGAATATCAAGAGGTAAAAAGTCTTGAGCTTGAGACTCAAAAAGAAAATTACCAGAAGCAGGTATATTTTCCTCGCCCTGCCAAAAAGTAACAACAACTGGTAGATGCGGCAAGGGAAAAAATTTATAAGCAAGGTCTCCGGGTAAAAATCTCTCGCCGTCCAGTAGTCTTGCGGTTTGTTCAAGACTTTCAGGGGAACTTTCAAATCTTTCCACTAGCTTTTGAAGTGGTAATTGATGACTCCCCCGAAAAAAAGTTTCCCCACCTCTTAAGCTCCGATAAGAAAGAAAATCTTTGTTCGGCTTTCTACCCTCTGCTTTAATCAAATACCACAAAAAAACCGGGTACATTAAATAGCTTAAACGCTTGAGTAAAAATTCACCAAAAAAGTCAGAAGACCAAACTTTCTTTTCCAAAAGCGAGACAACATAAGGTTTACCCAATGAAAATAGCTCATACTGCTGTTTTTTTGAATTATAAAAAACATTTGCCTTTTTAGCCACTTTTTCAGGATCGAGTTTTTTCAGCTCTTCCCAAGTTGTTTCTTCCAATTTCTCTTCCTTTTAAAAGTAAATGCAAAAAAGATAAATTAAAATAAAATCCCTGTCAAAAAATATCAAGATAAAAGCAATTCCGTTTGGAAATATTATATGTAAGGCAGTAACGGTTCTTCATTCATAGCGTAAGGCTACAATAGGGTCAACTTTAGCTGCCTTGTAAGCAGGATAAACACCAAAGAAAACACCAACAGCCGAGGAAAAAACAAATGCCAAAAAAACCGACCACGGAGTTACCTGAGTATTGACTATAAACTTTTTTATTATTAAAGACCCAAGATAACCAAAACAAATCCCTAATGTTCCTCCAACTAAACTCAAGGTCACTGACTCAATTAAAAACTGAAATAGAATATCTGAAGTCTTGGCTCCTACTGCTTTCCTTATGCCAATTTCTCGCGTCCTTTCTGTTACCGAAACCAGCATTATATTCATTATTCCTATCCCTCCTACCAGCAAAGAAATACCAGCAATACCGCCTAACATTAAAGTCAAAGTGCCAAGGATTGAACCAAATACTGACAGTATTTCTCCCTGACTGACAACAGAAAAATCGTCGGGTTCAAGAAAGCGCCTTAAAGTGCGATTTATTTTCTGTTTAGCTAAATCAAGGTTTTCTGTGGAGTTCACTTTTGCCAGTATATAAGAAGCTTTTTTAACATCCAAACTTTTCTGAGCAGTAGTAAATGGAACAAAAATTATATTGTCCATTTCGTAACCAAAGAAAGAGCCTTTTTCTTCCATTATGCCAATAACCATAAAAGGTTTATTGTTTATGCTAATTTTTTTGCCAATTGGATTAATCCAACCAAAAAGCTTTTTCTTTGCTTGACGACCAATTACGCAAACATTGCGGGCACTGAGATAATGAGAACTATTAAAAAAGTTGCCTTCGCTTGGATAAAAATTTCTGGCTTCAGGGTAATCCGATGAGACTGCCATTACCGTAGTGTTCAGTTCGTTATTTTTATAAGTAGCTTTAGCTGGTATTTCTGAAGCTGGTGTAACTGCAACCAGTTCCGGTATTCTTTTCAGCTCACTTATATGCTCAACGGTAAACTTTGGAGTAGTCATTCTGCCATGTTGATTAGCACCCCCCGCCTCAAAGTCTACTCTTCCTGGAATTATATTTAAAAGATTTGCTCCCAAGCCTTGAATCTGACCTGTTACTTCCTCCGTTACGCCTTGCCCAATAGAAACAAGCAAAATCACTGAAGCGACACCAATTATCACCCCTAACATTGTCAACAAAGAACGCACTTTATTAGCGCGAATAGCTTCAAATGCAATTAAAAAGGCTTCGAAAAATTTCATTCCGGACTATCCTCTTGGTTTGAAAAGTTTCTTTTTTCATCCTCATTAAAAAAAATACTGGATTCAACTTTTTCATCGCTAACTATTTTTCCATCAAGAAGTTTGATAATCCTTTTTGCTTGCCGGGCAACATACTCCTCGTGAGTAACTAATATGATGGTTATCCCCTTTTCGTTCAGCTCTTTTAAAACCCTTAAAACTTCATTCCCCGCAGCAGTATCCAAATTCCCAGTGGGCTCATCGGCTAAGATAATTGAAGGATTAGTTACCAGTGCCCGGGCAATTGCCACTCTCTGCTGTTGACCGCCAGAAAGCTGAGAGGGAAGGTGATGAAGTCTTTCGCTTAAACCCACTGCTTTCAGTGCTTTCAAAGCTAACTCTCTTCTTTGTTTGGCTGGCAAGCCTTTATAAATCAAAGGCAATTCAACATTTTTTAAAGCAGTTGCCCGAGGAAGTAAATTAAAAGCTTGAAAAACAAACCCAATCTCTTTGTTTCTCATAGAAGCTAACTCAACCTCAGAAAGCTCAGCCGTGTTTTTGCCGTTGATTATTACCTGGCCAGAAGTAGGTTTATCCAAACAGCCAAGCAAGTGCATCAAGGTTGATTTTCCCGAACCAGAGGGACCAGAAATTGAGACATACTCGCCTTTTTCTATGCTAAAGCTAACTCTCCTGAGAGCCGGAACTTCAACTCCATCGAGGTAATAAGTTTTTTTTAAATCAACAACCTCAATAACTTTTTCTTCGCTCAAAGCTACCAGCTTACTTTACTTCCTTCAACTAAAGAAGAAGGCGGGTCTACTACTACTAAATCGCCTTCTTTAAGCCCTTTTTTAACTTCTACATACTCATCGCTTGAATCCCCTAAATCCACTTTTTTCTTAACGACAGTCTTTTCTTTTTTGTTCACTTGAAAAACAAAAGTAAAGTTTTCTTCAACCACTGCATCAATGGGAATGGCGAGTATTGAAGACAGCTGACTGGTCTTTATTTCAACATCACCACTTAAGCCCTCTCTTAACTCATTTAAATCCAGACCAATAATTTGAATATCAACCGGGAAAACTTTACTCCCAGTTTCTGTCTTAATGAAACTTATGCCAACTTCCTTAACCTTTCCGGCAAAAATTCGGTTGGGAAAAGCATCGAAGGTGATTTCCGCTTCGGAATCAACCTTAATTTTCTCAATATCAGTCTCATCAATTTCTGCCCTAACTACATAGGAAGCTGGATCAATTACCGTCAGCAAAGGAGTGCCTGCCATAACTTCAGAACCAGCACTCAGTTTTAAAGAGGTTACAACTCCATCAATTGGAGTTTTAACTTCAGCTTTGCTCAGATTTAGCTTAGCTAAATCAAGCGCCGCTTGAGCCCTCTTAACTTCTCCCTCAGCCGCTTTTAAATCCTCTTCAGTTGCTTGCCCTTTGTCTTTAGCTTTTTTAATCTTATCCCTCTGAGCCACTGCCGCTTCATATGCACCCTGTGCTTGGTCAACCTGGTATTGAAGCTCGTCTTTATTAAAAACCACAAGAATATCGTTTTTTTGAACCTTTTTGCCTTCAGAAACTTTAATTTCAGCAACTTTTCCATTTACAGGAGCAACAACTTCAACTTTGTTTTTGGCTATTACTTGCTGAGAAGCTAAAATGGTAAGGTTTAAATCTCTTTTTTTAACTTCTTCAACATTAACTTTTTGCCCCTTGAAATTTTTTAAATACAAATGGAAAACACCGTAGGTAACCCCAACCAATACCAGAATAGCCAGTAAAAACCAGACAATCTTTTTTTTCAAAAAAACTCCTCCAAGGAAAAATTAACCATTTTAGTTTAAACCAAAAGCTTAGCTTGTCAATAAACAATTACTATTAAATTGTAGCAACGACCTTGAGATCGCGATTCAAAAACCTAAAGGTTTACAGCACCTAAAAGTTTTCACTACTTTATTACTAACCGTTATTGCGAGCCTTGCCTACTTTTTCTACAGCAGGCAAACCTCGCTTTAGCGGGGTAAAGAAAGCGTAGATTGCCTTTTCTTTTTAAGAATGCAATTGCTTTGCTGAGCTCATAATGCTCATAATGACAAGTTAAATCTCATCACGCCTTCATTTAAAAAAGAAGAGTTATTTTGCAAACCTAAACATGCTTATAACACCAAAGGTTTTTCCGGCTAAAAAAACTTTCATATCTTACCAATCAAATCATATCTTACCAATCAAAAGTTCTTATAATAAAATAAAAAAAATGAGAATTAGAAAGTCGCCTTTACTCTTTATTTTCGTATTTTTCCTAATAAGTCTTTCGCTCCTAACCTCTGGCTGTTCAAAAATCCGACAAATCGGAAAATCTCAAAAACAACTATCTCGTCTTGAAGAAATGATTAACCAAATTGAAAAAAACCTGGCTGAAATTGAAAAAGAAATAAATAATTTAAAACTAAAAATAGTTCAAGCAAAAAAAGTCCAAGCCAACAACAAGAAACCGCCATCAGTAATTAAAAAAATCGGCTATATAAAAAAGCTTTACTTACAAAACAATCAAACTTACCTGGAACTTGACGAAGTGCAATTTTTTAGCGGTAAAGAGGCAGCTAAGGCAGCAATTGAAGATGGTTTGATCTCCAACGAAAAAGAACTGGGGAGTGATTATTATGTTCGCAACAAAAGCAAGCAAGTTAAAACATTCTTAATCAACCCAAAAGTTCATATCTACCTTAAAACTTTTAACCAAGGAAATCAATGGAACCCAAAAATCAAGGAAGGTGTATTTTCTTTAGATACTTTCCGGCAGGTTTTTTTAAAAAATGATTCTAATAACCAAATTTTAATCAATAACCTCTACTGGCTAACTATAAAAAACAGCATCGTTGTAAAAATCGTCGAACAACCCTTAATTGAGGAACCTTGCTCCACCTGACCATAAACTCAACTCTCAGTTGAGAGTTTTGCAAGATAAATCATCATCGTTTCAATCAACTTTAAAATCAGAACAAGCTGGCACACCAGGCAAGCATTGGGCGAAGCGGACTGCATTACGAATAGCCTCTTTGCTAACTTCAATCGAGTAAACAGCTAAAGCCTCAAAGTCAGTTTCCAGCTCCCCAGTTGCTGCCACAAAACTCACATCACCATCGAAAGAAGTATGAACCGGCTTTATTGTTTGAGCAAAAGCATCTTGAAGTCTCTGAGCTAAAAGATTAGCTTCTAACTTATTTAACTTAGCATTAGTCGCCAGTAAAAGAAGTGTTGTGTTGGCGAAGAAAGGATTTTCTCCTCTTGTTTGATTTGCTCTCTGAATTTCTGCAAGAAATTCGCCCTTCTCATTAATAGCTCCAGCTAAAACCGTTCCATCCTCGTTATAAATATCGCCTAAAGCATTGACAACCGCCAAAGCTCCAACAATTAACTCGCCAAAGGATAAAGAAGTGCTGCCCAAACCGCCTTTCATCCAAAATTGAGGCCCAGCCCATTTACCAACAGTGGCTCCAGTGCCGGCTCCAATGTTGCCCTGTTCAAAAATTTTATCAGTGGCATCTAAGCAAGCTTGATAACCATTCTCAGCTGTCGGAAATACCTCAGGCGAGCCCAAGTAAAGGTCAAATATTACCGCAGCCGGAACAATGGGGACTACCCCCCACTCAGTTTTAAACCCAATGCCTTTTTCTCTTAAATATTTCATGACTCCATCGGCGGCAGCCAAACCATAAGCACTACCACCAGTTAAAAGAAGAGCGTGAATTTCAGAAACAGTCTTATAAGGAGAAAGTAAAGCTGTTTCTCTTGTACCAGGAGCGCCACCTCTAACTTCGCAACCTCCAACCGTGCCCTGGGGAAAAAGAACAACCGTGCAGCCTGTAACGTTTTTCTTATCAGTATAGTGCCCGATTTTAACTCCCTTGACTTTGTTAATCAAAGAAATCACCTTTCAAGAGGTTTTTTAACTTTGTCCCCTAATTGGCGCCCAATTTCAAAGGCTTGTTCTAAAAAATCTTTCCTCTTTAATATCGCTCCTTTTTCATCAATCTGCGGTATGTAAAGTTCAAAAAAAAGTTCAAAACCAGCTGTAGCAAAAAAAGCCTTAACCGTCCTTTTTATAGAATCAAAATAATCAGGACGGTTCATTCCCCCGACAACAATTAAAGCCCCCGGTCGCTTTTTCTCAAAGTAAGGTTCTTCTAAAATATAACGAGCTACCCACCAAGCTTGAAATCGGTCAATAGCAGCCTTGGCCTGAGCTGGTAGATGGCCAAAAAATATTGGCGTTGAAAAAATAAGGCCAGAAGATTCTTTAATTTTCTGGTATAAATAATCCATATCGTCTTCCAAAATGCACTTGCCAGTCTCGTCGCAACCCCCACATTCAATACAGGGTTGAATATTAAAGTCGGCCAAAATTACCTCTTCAGTCGCCCGCCTATTTTCCCTAACACCTTCTAGAGCCGCTTGCAAAAGCAGGCGGCTGTTGCCACCTTCGCGTGGACTGCCAGCTAAACCAAGAACATAACTCATTAATCTAAGTTATACTCCTTCCCTAAGCTTTTTGCCAATATTTCTGCCAGTCTGATTTCGCGATAAGAAAAGGTACTATTTTTCCAGACATAATGGGGTGCTTCAGAATCAAAAACCAAATCATATTCTTCCTTTTTCTCAAACAAAAGCGTCCCTGGTAAAACATGAAGAGTGCTAAAAATTACCCGATGAGGAGCTAAAGAAAGAACAAAAGCAGTTGAAGCTAAAAAACGGTAAAAATTGTCACCAGGTAACCCAATAATCAAATCGCACAAAACTTTAATGCCTCCTTTTTTAAGTTTTGAAACGCCTTTTCTAAACTGTTCTTTATTAAAATAGCGATTTACATTTCTTAAAGTAAGCGGATGAATAGCCTGAGGACCTACTTCAACACTCTCGACTGATGCATCTTTTAAAAGAGAAACGACATCGCTATCAACGTTTTCCGCCACTATCTCGATAGTGTGTAAAGAAGCTTTATTTATCCCCGCTTCCTTGAGTGCGTTAACCATCTTCTTTAGATACTGGCGGTTTAAGTTAAAAACAGGATCAACAAAAGAAAAGTTTTTAATTCCGTTTTTAAGTATCAACTCAACATCCTTTTTTATCCTTTCCATAGAAAAATGTCGAAGATGTGAGTAGTTTTTTCCTTCAAAACAGTAGGCACATTTAAAATTGCACCCGCGATAAGTTTCTAAATAAGTTGAACCATCTTTTAGCTCAATAGCATTAGCTTCGAAAGGAGACGGAATTTTATCTAAAGGTTCAATTAGCGGGCGGGGTTCACTCACAATTATCTTGTCATTATCTTTGAAAGCAATTCCCCTAATCTCTTTCAAAGGCCTATCGCTGATAAAGGCATCAACTAACTCAACGAAAGTCTCTTCTCCTTCACCATAAACCACAGCCGTCAAAAAAGGGAACTTCCTTAATACATCCTCAGGATGAGGGGTTACTTCGGGCCCCCCTAAAACAATTTTAGATTCTGGCCAGAGACTATTTATAAGACGAGCCAAGTGAAGCATTTTACTAAAATTCCAAACATAACTGGACAACCCAACCAAAAAAGGTTTCTGGCAAAAGAACTGGATTATTTGATAAACATCATAGCAGTCAACACAAAGGTCAATAGTCTCAATTTTAACTTTGCCGTTCAAACTTTTATTGGCTTTCAAGGAAGCTTGAAGATAGCCTAAAGCCAGAGAATTATAGCCGTGAACATTCAAAGCAACTAAATAACAATGATGGACTTCACTCAAAGTAACTCCATTTCTTTCCTTAAAAAGTCAAAATCCCTAGTTTTATCGGAAGAAAGCAAAGGATTTAATTTAAAATCTTCTAAATCTTGATAAAATAAAGGAACGCCCTGGCATAAAATTGAAGCCTGACAGTTGGAACAATCTTTTAATTTATTCAAATCGGATAAAACGGGAGACCGAGACAATAGCTCTCCATAATGAAAATAATCAGTATCTAACAAGCAAAGAGGAATGTTCTCGGTTTGCAACCAAATTAAGTTTAAGTTGGCTATTTTTATTGCTTCTTTAACTTTCTCTAAAGTTAAACTGATTTCTTTTAAAGGCGGGGCCAGAGAAAGAACAAAGCGGTCAGGACGAAACTGCACCAAAAAGCTAAGATTGTTTGAAAGTTCTTCAAGATTAAAAGAGTTAACGATAACCTTGAAAGACAAAAAAGGGGTCTGACCGCTCTCCAAAGTTACCCGACGAAGATTGGAAATCCCCTGCAATGCTAAATCAAAGCTATTAATATTGTTCGTCATTGCCTGGTGAGTGCATAGATTTGATGAAAAAAATTCGATTTCAAAATGGTGAGCTCCTTTGCTTATTAAATTAAAAGTTAGATTAAAATTAGAAAGCGGCACAGCAGTGGTTTTAATCATCACCCTTCGCGTTCCTCTTCGTCTCAAATTAGCTACCATATCAGGCAAAAAATCCAGCAACAATGGTTCGCCGCCAAAAATTCTAATGCTTTCTGGTAGTTCTGGCTGGTTTAAAAAACTATTAAGTTCTTCAAAAGAAAGAAAAACGCCCTTTGTTTCCTGACAAAAATTGCAAGAATTCAGGCACTGATTGGTAACTTTTAAGTTATGATAGCGAATCACCAGATGTTTCCTTTCTCTCTTCAGCGTCGGTTTTCTCAACTCTACTAACTAAATCCAAAACTTCCAGTCTTAAAAGATGATGAGTTTCACTATTAGCTATTCTTTCCAAAAGTCGTTGGCTAAGCTCGTCTCTTTCTTTTAACTCAAGATAACTTCGGAAAAGTGCAATCTCACTTTTCTTTATCTTTACTAAAACTTTCATTAATAAGTCTAGTTTTTTTTCTTCTCCATCAGTATTATCCAGTGCTTCTCTCAATTCATTGATTGTTTTTTTGCTTACCTCTTTCAATTTTTGAACCTCGACTCCCAACTGCCTCAGCCTTTCCCTTAAGAAAGAAGCATGCTTTTTATCTTCCCGCTCAATTTCTCCAAGAACTTTTTTGGCTTCAACAGTAAGCAAGGCAAGATTATTCAGGAAAAAATAAACACCAGCTATTTCTTTTTCTCTTTGATACAAAGTAGATAAAATGTTTTCGGTGCTTTTTGAGCTCACTTTTCCTCCAAAATTATTAGTTTTAGTAACTTATTTTAGTAGAGTTCTATCAGTAAAAAAATAAACAATCTCTAAATAATAGCTAAGAAAAGGTGAAGTTAAAAGTTAAGTTTGTAAGTTAAACTTTCTTCCGGCGAAATGAATTCCGAATGGCTTAAGTCAGAAAGAAAATTCGCATATAAGCGAGGGCGGTCAGTGTGAACCAGAAAAACTTTTTTCGGCTTTACTCGCTCGACAACTTCTCTTAATTCAAAAGCAGAAGCGTGACCAGAAGCATGAACAGTATAAATAGGCAAACCAAAATACTCCAGCCAGTTTAAAAGCTTCTGAAAATCGATTTCCATCTCTTCATTAAAAGGTTCGCTCTGAGAAAGGATAAAAACGCTTCCAGGTTTAAATTTTATTTCTATTGCTTCGTTCATATCATAATAAGAAAAGCTCAATATGAACTCTGACTGGTGTTTTTCTACCTCTTGAATGTCAATTTCCTTCAGACCTAAATTCAAAGCCTTTTTTTCCCAAAGCAAAAGTTTCTCTTTCTTGCGATAAAAAACATATAGTTCATCGATAAATTCATCTGGAAAGGCAAGTAAGCCTTGTTGACACAAAGAATGAAGAATAAAAATTTGCTTGGTGGAAACAGCTATCTTTCTTTTGTTACTTTTAGCAACCTGGTAAAAAGTTTTTAGTCGGTCAAAATCAACGATTGAAAAACTAGCTAAAATGAGACCATTTGATCGGGAAACCAGTTTTGAAATTTTAGCTTCTACTTCAGCTTCAGTGCTCAACGAGCCACGAGCTATATTGGTTCCTTCAATAATTAAAACATCGGGGTTAAACTTAGCCGCCTTTTCAATAAACTCTTCGGTTAACTGGCTGCAGCTCCCATGGCAACGAAAATCACCAGTATAAGCAAGCTTTAAACCCTCTGCTTGAACTAAATAAGCTGCCGCACCAGGTACCGAATGGTCAACCTTAAGAGGTTTTATTTCGCAACCTTTTAATCTCACTTTTCTTTCCGCTTCCACCGGTATTATTTCCTTTTCCTTAATTATTACTCCGTCTTTAAAGCAAGCCATCCGGTATTCGGTAGAAATAGGATGAGATGAAGCTTCTCGAGCTAAAATAATCGCTTGAGAAATAGGAGTGGCGTAAACTTTTATATCATCTCGAAGCCAGCGAATATAATCGCAATGGTCAGTGTGTGCATGAGTAATAAAAACTCCTTCAATCTGAGTTTCTTTAAAGCTGCGGTTTTCCTTAGTTTTGTAAATATCCCTCAAGGAAGGAAGCAAACCAAGCTTGAGCAAAGTGTCAACTTTACGCGGCTGAAGCAGTGGCCAGTCAAAGTACTTTCTTTCGCCAGCGAAGCTTCGACCGAAGTCAAGAAAAAAAGCTGATTCCTTAGTCTCGACTAGTATCTTAGTCCCACCAATTTCATTTACCCCGCCATAGAAAGTAATTTTGTTCATAGTTTGATTTTATCAACCTTTTAAGACATTTTAAGTTGAACACCTGACTGGAAAAAACAAACAAATAAAGAAAAAGCTTCCCATCTTTGGCTTTAAAGTAGCGTTGAAGCCCTATCAAGAATGTTTTTCGTAATCTGTAATCTTTTTTACTCTTCTCTGGTGCCGTTCCAAACCAGAAAAAGGAGTTTTTAACCAAACTTCAACAATTTTTAAAGCCTGGTCATGGTTCATAGTCAAGCCCCCTAAAGTAAGAACGTTCGAGTCGTTATCTTCGCGGGTACGACGGGCCGCTTCTACATTATAACCCACTGCTGCTCTTACCCCTTTGACCTTGTTAGCAGCTATTGCCACTCCTATGCCTGTTGAACAGACAATAATGCCCCGGTCTTCCGGGCTACCTTTTGCCACCCTTTCCCCTACTTTTAGAGCAAAGTCAGTATAATCAACTGAATCAGTAGAGTAAGTACCCAAATCTTCAAAGGAAAAACTATTTTCCTCTAACCATCTTTTGATTTTCTCTTTCAACTCGAAACCACCATGGTCTGCTCCTAAATAAATCAAAATTACCTCCTTTAATTCTTGCCAAACAAAGATACAAAATATACTAAAAACGGGGCGATAAAAATCGCTGGCAAAAGATTGGCAACTTTAACCTCTTTTATTTCAAGAAGCTTTAAACCAATGGCAAAAATTAGCAAACCCCCAGTAGCCGTCATTTCGTTTATCATATTATTCGTTAAAACTGCTTTAAAAAAAGAAGCGCCTAAAGTTAAAAAACCCTGATAGAAAAAAACAGTGAGGGAAGAAAAAGCTACTCCCCAGCCAAGAGTTGAAGCAAAAGCCAGAGCCGCAAAACCATCGAGCATTGATTTTATCGCTAAAAGTGAGAAATCTCCTTTTAATCCATCTTGAAAGGAGCCCAGAATAGTCATTGGCCCAACACAAAACACAAGGCTAGCTGTGATAAATCCTTCAGAAAAAGTGCTTTCATTAACTTTAATTTTCTTCTCAATCCATAAAGAAAATCTCTCCAATTTAGCATCAATGTTTATAAACTCTCCAGATAATCCCCCCACAAGAAGGCTTGCCATCACCAGTAAAATATTTGAGGTTTTCAAAAGCAAGCTTAAGCCAATAGCGATTGTTACCAGGCCCAAGGCACTAAAAATAATCTGGCGGAACCTTCCAGGTAGTTTCGTCCCTAAAAGTTTTCCAACCAGCGAACCAGCAATAACTGCTAAAACATTCAGAATTGTGCCTTTCATAAAACTCCTTTTACTTAATTTACTTAATTAAAATTATATTGAGCTATCACTTTATATCTACTAATCTAACTATTAAGCTAATTTTAGCAAACCAAAGAAATAGTTGGTTAAGATTGAGTGAAAACCTTTTTGAAATAATTAAAAACGAGATAGAAAAAAAGGGGGCAATTCCCTTTGACCGTTTTATGAACATCTGTCTTTACCATCCTAAACTTGGTTACTATTCTCAAGCAAGCAAGCCCAGGCAGGGCAAAAAGGGTGACTATTTTACCAGTGTCAGCGTAGGGAAAACTTTTAGCTACCTCTTGAGTTTTGCTTTAATTGAATTGATTAATAAGTTAAAGCACAATCAGCCGCTACCAATAGTCGAGTTGGGAGCAGGAGATGGAAGCTTAGCCTTCGACATTTTTGATGTACTGAAAAATCACTATCCATCCTGTTGCCAAAAAATTAATTATATAGCGGTTGAAAAAAACAAATGGCAAAGGAAATTAATCCGAGAAAAAGTTAAATCTCAAAAGAACAAAAAAATTCAAGTCAAAAGTAGTCTTAAAGAAATAAAATCAATTGAAAAAGGCATTATTTTTGCCAATGAATGCATTGATTCACTGCCAGTTAAACAAGTAAAATTTAGCCCTAATGGCCCACTAGAGCTTTACATAAAACTGAAAGGCAAAAAACTTTCGCCTTGTTATTTGCCTCCCAAAAATCCTTTTTTACTCAATTATTTAAAAAATATTAAGCACCGAGCATTAATAGGCAAAGTTATCGAAGTAAACCTGGAAGCCAATTGGCTTCTAAAGAAAGTGTCTTCCGTCCTGAAGTCTGGTTATTTTATGATAATTGACTATGGCGGGTTAAACGAAGAGATTGTGACTCGCTCACCAGAGGGAACTCTTAGAGGATTTTATAATCATAAATTTATATCCGATTTAACTTTTCAGCCAGGCGAATCTGATCTTACAAGCGACGTTAACTTTTCTGACCTGATTAGGTGGTCAAAAAAGCTGGGCTTTAAAAAAGAAAAATACTCAACTCAACTTAATTTTTTTAGCGAGATTTTAAACAAAACTCAATCCTCAACCTGTTTTCAAAAAATAAACCCCAACCAACTTAAAGTTTTAATCCATCCTGATTTTCTGGGTGAAAGATTTAAAATCTTAACTCTAAAGAGGTAGTTGCAAAAATTAGGGGAACAAAATAAAATTAAGTAACTTTTTTAACTTTTATCAGTTTAATAATAAATGAGAGCACAAAAGTTTGATATAAAAAATAATAATATAAAGGGACGAGAAATAGCTCGCCCTAAGCTTTTAAAGTTTTCTCCAAGCCTTCGTTTAAATAATCTTATTTTGTTTATTTTTTTTATTTTAATTTTAACTCAATCTTTCTTACTGTTTTATTTTTACTTTCTACACATCCGAGAGTACAATACTATTAATGAATACAAAGAAGCATTAAAATTCATCCTCAGAGAAGGCGGAGGTTTCAACTATTCTATCTGCAATGAATATATAACGCCAAACAATCCTCAAGTCGCCTCCCTTGCTCAACAACTTAAAACTCCAGAAAATGCATTCAACTTTGTTGCCACAAAAATTAGTTATCGCTTTGAAGTCACCGAGGATTTGCTTTATCCCTTTGTCGTTTTAAGTAGGGGATTCTCAAACTGTGCTGGCCAGGCCAATCTTCTTGCCTCCCTCCTATTAGCCCAGGGAATACCAGAAAAAAATGTTTGGGTTGTTTATGGAAGCATTGTCTTAAACAGAATGCGAGGCAATCACGCTTGGGTTGAGCTCTACTACAATAACCAATGGATAGTTCTTGATTCCACAATGCTTACTCCATATAAAGGATTTGGTAAATACGGAAAGCAACAATTTTATCAAGATTTTAAAGTCATACCAGTAATTCGATACAACACTCGGTCTAAATATTTTGTTTCTTACTAAAAAACCCAAAACCAGACTAGTTAACCTTCTTTAAACTATCTAGTCAGTTTTTGGCCTATTAAAAAACTGCTTGATAAAAATTACTTTTCCTGTCTAAAGCATTAACCGGCTCGCCTTTAAAATCAAGGTAGCTAAGCTTGCTGTCCCAGGACAAGTTTCCAAAACTGTTAAATTGTTGAACTCCAAAAAATTCTTTTATCTTTATCCTCTTCCTTTCGACTTCGAACTTTATTAACCACAACAGAAATTTTCCTGATACCCAATTCTCAGCTAGATTATTAATTTTAAGGCAGTGTCCAGTGACCTATGGCCCGGCTCAACAACGATTAGAAGATAATCAATACTTTCAGCAGTACTTCTTCCCAAATGTTCCAAGCCTCCTTACATATCAAACAATTACCCATTCTCGTTTCTTTTTAAAATCAGATGAGAAAGTAGGACACGTAAAAGTGAACTTTGAGGGTAAAAACAACCTGAGCCTGCTTTCTTAATGCTTCCCGCTACCACAAAAATAAGTTTGGTTTAACAGAAAGACCCTATTTTTCAACCAAATCATCAACCCTTGGGTTTAAAATAAAAATTCCTCCTCCGCCAGGTTCCACCCCAACTATCTTCTTAATTAAATTCTTTTTGAGAGAAATAGGCTTGATTTTTTTCCCGCTTCTCACTCTCAATCCCCAAGGCAGCCGCCAAGTTACTATCCGGGCCTGCGTCAATTAAAATTGTTTGCCAACATTAAAAGAAAGAAATTCACCAAGAGCGGCGCTAAATGTAGTTTTTCCTACACCATCTTTTCCTGAAATTGCAACCTTTAAACCCATTGAAATCAATAAAAGTTTCGGGAAAACTAACCAATTGATAAAAATGAGCTTGAAAAATAAAAATAAAAAACAACACTCAAAACCACTATCCCTATAGCGACGAAAACTAACAAAATTAAACGTCGATAAAACTTTTCCTGTATCTGACGACTTAAAATATCGGCTCTATCTTTCAAGTTGCGCATAACCATTTCAACATCGGCTAATGTGGATTTTAAATAATCTAAATCATCTTTTGCCTGATTAGCGTAAAACTCAAAAGAATTAATTTCCTCCTGCCAAAAACTACTTTCTAAATTGGCTGAATGCTTTAAGAAAATTTCTCTCATAACGCCCAAATTTTGGCTAATTAAAGTAATTAAATTACGAGTTTCATTGGAAGACTGGGTTAGCCAGGCTGCATGCTGAGAAAGTATGTCGCTGGCTTCTTCAATTTTTGAAAGCTTGGAGAACTCATCCTGTTTCCCCCCCTCAGTGAAGGAAAGAATCGATTGAACATAACTATCAATAGCTTTTTTCTGGCTAATCAAAGCCAACCTCTTCTCCTGATAACGACTGACATTATAAAAAACCTTATGGTAAGCAGCGGATGCTGTGAGAAAGTCCTTCCAAAGAAAATTAAAAGTCAGATGAGCGTCTTCGTAGTAAAGAAAGACAAAGCGACCAACAAAAATATTATCGGCCGAAAACTTTTCCGAAAAGTTATATAACTTGCCCATTTCGGAAAGTTCCCACATAGCTAATGACCCGTAACCAAAAAAAGCCTCTAAACTATTAGTCAAGTCTTCTTCTCGCCAGGGAGTAAAAAAAACCTCTGTCCCACCAAAATTAGTAACTTTTTTAAAAAAATTCAAAGTCTTAGAAATATGGGTATCTCCTTCTTTCCAGACTTCAGAAAAGAAAGGCAAAAGAGAGCGATCAGAAGCCTCATAAAAAAAGGAAAGGACAATTAAATCCCGAAGAATTGAAATCTCCAGAGAAATTTTCTTTTTGTCTGAAGCCTGGCCGATTACAAAGGGGGTACAGGTTAGGAAAGCCTTCTCTTTCCATTTTTCATAACGAGAAACCAAGCTATGCGAAGAGCCAAAACCATTTTTTTCCCACACCTTTGCCAGCTCATGAAGGGAAAAGGAAGGAACAAATAAATACCTGACAACCCCGGAACCGCTTAGTTGGTCAATCATCTAGTCTTCCCGACTTAAGACTTCTTCTTTCTTCCTCGACTGAGAGTTTTTTTAGAACCTGGTTTTCTGACAGTTTTTGCTGATCTCTTTCGCGTAGTTTTAACTCCAACTTCAAACTCCTCTTTTTCTGGTAGCTTGCTTTTGACCAACATGGATAAAAACTGTCTCAATTCTTTAACCTGCTGAACATCGGCTGAGCTTCTAACTTCCCCAGCCAGGGCAAGATAACCAGCAAAAACTAACCCAAAAATTAGCAACTCAAAAAAAATAACAAGTGGGTCAGAAAAAGTTTTTGCACCGAATTCCAAGTAAAAAAAGATTCCGTTTATTATTTCCAAGAAAGCAACTGAAATAAGCAAGCCAGTAGCAACCTGTAAAGCCCAAGCTGAATGAGCAGCAAATCCTTTTTTTTCAGCAAACCTGAAAGCTTCCGCTCTTTCTCCAACTATTGATTTTAAAATTATCTTGATTCTAATTATCTCTCCCTGAATTAGCCGTGCAAGTCGATAAAAGGAAAGAGAAAGAAAAAGGAAAACAAACAAAACAAGGGTGAGCAAAATCAAATGATTTATGGTATATATCCGAAACAAGTTTAGTATGAGTAATATAAGCACATAACCAAAAAGACTGAAAATTAAAAACATATTATAAAGATTGTAGCGCATATAAGCATTTTGGTAATGAGTTAAGCGTCGAAACCAGGAATCGGTTTCCAGCTTTTTTACTTCCTCAGAAACTTCAGGCACGCTATCACTCAACAATTCTATCTCATCAATAGCCCGCCATAAATCACCATAAACTTCAGCTTTTGATTCGCTCCATAGGGCACGAGGGTCACAATAAGGACAAACTTCCAAATATTCTAACTTCCAATGGCGACCTTCAGAACAACGAACCAGTTTGCCAGTTGGCCGAAAAAGAAAATAGTAAAGAAGATAAGGCAACCAGAGACCAATCAAACCAATCAAAAAAACAGCAACCGTATGTAGCCGGTATGAAGGCAAACATCGGGATTTAGCATCAATATAAATCCAGATACTTGCTAAAAAAGCAGCAAACCCGTTGACTAAATAAATTAACAAAATAACACTTTGGGTCGTATCCATTTCCTTTTCCTCCTAACTTTTATTAAATTCAATTTTATAGCAAATTAAAGTGTTTTCAATAGCTTTTTTACTGAACTAATTTTAGCTTAACTAATCAAGTCCTACTGCCCGGCGCAATAACATAACTTCTTCTTGGGAAAGTCTTCGCCATTTACCAGTCTTTAATTTCCCCAAAAATATTGGTCCAATTCTTACTCTTTTTAAGTTCAAGACCGAAAAACCAAACTTTTGCCAGATCCGCCTAATTTCTCTTTTTTTTCCTTCCTTTAAAATCATTCTTATAACAGTCCTATCAGCTTCCTGCTTTAAAACCAAAATTTTTGTTGGTGCAGTTTTACCTTCTTCAAGTTCAACACCTTTTTCAATTTTATCAATGATATTTCCAGGTGGAGTTCCTTTAATCTCAACCAGATACTCTTTTTCTAATTCAAATCGAGGGTGCATTATCCGATAAGCTAAGTGCCCATCATTAGTAAGCAAAATTAATCCCTGCGAATTCTTATCAAGCCGACCAACAATAAAAAGTCGCCCTCCAGAGAAACCTTTCAAAAGAGAGAAAACTGTTTTTCGACCATACTCATCAGAAGAAGTGCAAACATATCCAATAGGTTTATTAAGTATTAAATAATAAGTTTTTAAATCGCAGATTAATTGTTTCCCGTCTAACAAAATTTTATCTTTTGTTAGATCGACAAGCTGACCAGGTGTTGCAATTTTCCCATTAACTTTAACCCTTCCAAGAATTATTAACTCTCCAGCTTTTCGACGAGAGAATTGAGTAAAAAGGGCTATTGCTTTCTGAACCCTAACCGGTTTAGAAAACTTATTCTTTTTCATCCAATGGCGGCAACTCTTCCAAGCTTTTTAAGCCAAAAACCTCAAGAAAGTACGAGGTTGTGCCAAAAAGAATAGGGTGTCCTAGCGTCTCCCTTCTTCCTACCTCTTTAACCAAATTTTTTTCAATCAAAGTCTGGATCACAGCTCCACAGTCAACCCCTCGAATTGCTGAAACTTCTGACTTTGTAATCGGCTGACGATAGGCAATAATTGCCAGAGTTTCCAAAGCTGCTTGAGTAAGCTTTTTAGCCTCAACTCCGCAAACCAGTTTTTCAACATAGGAGGCAGCCTCCGGGTTGGTAAACAGCCGGTAGCCACCAGCAACTTCTTTAAGCTGGAAACCCCGTTTTTCTCTAAGATAACTTTCTTTTAAATCTTTAAGCAGTTCTTTGCATTCTTCCACTGGCAACTCCAGAATCGTAGCTATTTTTTTTAAACTTAAAGCCCGATCAGCAACAAATAAAATTGCTTCTAAATTCATCCTCTTTTCGGCTTTATTGTCCTTCAATTTTTTCCTCTTTAGCTTCTTCTTTTTCGATTAAAATATCGCCAAAAGAGTAAGGTTGATAGGCAATTACCTCACCACTCTTCACTAAATCAAGCAAAGCCAAAAAAGTCGCTATAGCTGCACTTTTGTCAGCTATTTCTCTTAAAAGCTTTAAGAAAGAAAGGGTCTTTTTAAAACGCATTTTTTCTTTCAACCAGTTAATTCTTTCTTGAACACGATAGTTAGAAGGAACGGAGTGCAAAGTCTCCAAAGTTATCTCTTGCTTACCTAATATACTTCGGGCTAAATGGGGAAATTTTTCAAGGTCAGAAGGCCCAATTTGTATCGGAAGCTGAGAAATAAACCTTAATTCTGGTAAAGCTTCCCGCGGATAGCAAGGGCCAAAGTCGTCTTTAAGTTTCATCAGATTCAAAGCGGCCTCTTTGAAAAGCAAGTACTGCTTTAAACGATAAGCAAGTTCATCAGAAGTCTGCGGAAAAGGTATTTCCGGTTGCTCAACTTCCAGATGAGGAATTAAACTGCTAGCTTTTATATCAAGCAGGGTTGCAGCAACCAGAATAAATTCAGAAGCAATTTCCAAATCAAGCTCATTCATTCTTTCAAGGTAGGCAAGATAATCTGAAGCCAGTTCCAGCAAAGAGACCCTTTTTAAATCAATTTTTTTTCGCTGAATTAGCTCAAGTAATAAATCAAACGGTCCATCAAAAACCTTAAACTTAAGTCCTTTTCTGTCAGTCATTTCTCAAATGTAATCTCTGGCGAACCGTAGAAATAATATTATCCGCTATTTCTTGAACCTTTTTAGCTCCTTCTGAAAGAATGGCTTGAACTATTTCAGGTTTCTTCTCAAGCTGTTTCCTTTTTTCCTGGAATTCAGCTAATGAGCTTACAATTCGCTCAGCCAATTCCTTCTTACACTCAACACAACCCCGCGAAGCTTTCTGGCACTCTTCTTCAATTATAGATAGTCCACTCTCTGAATACAGCCGATGCAAAGAAAAAACCGAACAAACCTCTGGATGGCCCGGGTCAGTCCGCCTTATTCTGGCCGGATCAGTGACCATTAAACCAACTTTACTTCTTATTTCATTGGGCTGGTCAGTTAAAAAAATTGCGTTGTCGTAGCTTTTGCTCATTTTTCGCCCATCAGTTCCAGGAACTCTTTTGGCTTTAGAAAGAATTGCTTGAGGTTCAGGGAAGAAATCCCCGTAAAAATAGTTAAACCTACGAGCAATCTCCCTGGTTAGCTCTAAATGCGGTAACTGGTCTTCGCCAATAGGAACACCTTCTGCTTTAACAATTAAAATATCAGCTGCTTGTAAAACGGGGTAACCTACAAAACCGTAAGTTGCCAGTTCCCGACCTTTTAGCTCTCTCAATTGTTCCTTATAAGTCGGATTTCTTTCCAGCCAAGAAAGAGGAGTAACAAAACCAAAATAAAGAGCAAGCTCTGCTACCTGGAAAATATCAGATTGACGATACAAAGTTGACCGAGTAGGGTCAAGACCGGCAGCTAACCAATCAAGAATCATTTCTTGAGTAAAAAAACTGATATCACCCGGACTTTGATAATCAGTTGTCAAAGCGTGCCAGTCAGCAACAAAGAAAAAACACTCATAGTCCTTTTGTAAATTAACCATTTCGGTTAAATTGCCGTGCCAGTGCCCTAAATGAAGCCGACCTGTTGGGCGATAGCCACTTAAAACCCTCTTCAACACTCCTCCTCAATTACCTTAAAAAAACCTTAATCATAAAAGAAATAGCTGGCTCAATTATAGCCCAAAAAGCCCCTCTGAAAACAGTAATTAAAACAATAAGAATGAGAAATCCATATCTTTCTAACTTCATATACTCGTAGGCAAGTTCCTTAGGTAACAAAGCGTTAACGATGCGCGAACCGTCAAGGGGCGGTATAGGTATTAAATTGAATATGGCAAGAACAATATTAATTTCCACCACCAGTTCCAGCACAAAAAGTAAAAAATAAGGCAGATTAAAAAAGTGTAGAAAACGATAAACCAAAGACACCACCAGTGCAAAAGTTAAATTAGCCAGTGGACCAGCCGCTCCAGTTAAAGCCATCCCTTTTCTGGCGTCTTTATAATGTCGAGGGTCAACTGAAACTGGTTTTGCCATTCCAAAAACCACCGGCGAACCTGACAAAATTAAAAAAAGCGGCAAAATTAAAGTCCAGAAAGGGTCAATATGAGCTCGGGGGTCAAGTTTCAAGCGCCCAGTAAGCAAAGGAGTTGGATCGCCCAAGCGGTAAGAAACCCACCCATGAGCATACTCGTGAGCAATGATTGCCGGTATGATAAAAACAAAAGCTATCAGCCGCAACAAAATTATTTCCAAATATTTCCTCCCATTTTAAGAGCATAATCAAGCTCCTGCTGGCGACCTTTAATCTTGCCGTCCAGTTTAGCAGCCAAAACTTTACTCAAAATTTCGCCTATAGCTGGAGAGGATTTAAAACCAGCATCTATCAAATCCCAACCGGTTATATCTAACTTAATTTTAAAAAGTTTATCACAGTAAAGCTCAATTAAAGGACGGGCTTGAGGGAAGCTAACCCAGAAAAATAAAAGAGCTTCGAAAGAAAAAGGCCTTAGAACCTGGTAAATATGGCTTGGGGGAGACTCTTTTCTCTTAACCAATTCCTTTTTAACTAACCTGCCTCCTTCAAGGCACTGCTCAATAATTAGCTTAACCCTCTTATTTAAATGAAGGTAGTCAAGCCAAATCATAGCTTCCTTATAAGAAAGCTGAGTTAGAAGTAATGCTAATTTAACCACCCAGAGCCGAGGCTGTTTTTTCTTAAAGCTGGCTATTCGCACAACTGCTTCTTCTACCAACCTAATCCTCTCCCAAAAAGCTCTTGTTAACTTAAACTTTGGATTTAAAGAATTTAAAGCGCCAAGTTCAAAAAGTCTTTTCAAAATAAGGTCGGCTTTTGGCTCCTCTAGAATGGGAATTAATTCTTCTCGAATTCTTACCCCACCAACTTCTGGCAAGATATTCATTTTTACAGCTTCGTAAGCTAATTCCTCAGTTTTTCCTTCAAGCTCAAAATCGTACTTTTGTTCAAAGCGAACTGCCCGCAAAATGCGCGTTGGGTCTTCAATAAAGCTGAAGGGGTGAAGAACTCTAACTATTCCATTCATTAAATCCTTATAGCCTTGAAAGTAATCAAAAAGCTGACCGAAGTCAGAAGAATTTAATGAAATTGCCAAAGTATTAAGGGTGAAATCCCGCCTAACAAGATCTTCTTTTAAGCTTGCCTGCTCAACTTTGGGTAAGGCTCCAGGTTTTTCATAAAACTCTCTTCGGGTGGTAGCAAAATCCAGATGAAACCCATCAGGAAAAATAACAGTTGCTGTTCCAAATCTTTTGTAAGAATAAATTTTTATTTTCTTTTTCATGCTGAACTCTTCGGCTAATTTAATTGCGTCTCCCTCAACAACTATATCTAGGTCAAGGTTGGAAACATTAAGAAATAAATCGCGAACAACACCGCCAACTAAAAAAGCTCTTTCATTCATTTTTTCCGCTAACTGACCTATTAATCTAATGTCCTTTAAAATTTTTTTCGGGAAGAATTTATTGAGAAGACGAGCAACCTGCAATCTCGAAGGCAAACCCGCCCTTTGATCAAAAGAAGAATAACTCCTTCCATGAACTGCTTCCAACAAGTCCTTTTTGGTAATAATTCCTAAAAGTTTTCCCTCATCAACGACCGGCAAACGACCAATCCCTTTCTCTACCATAAGTTTTTGGACAGTAAAGATGTCGGTTGCCGGTCCAACCGTTTCTATGTCCCGAGTAAAAAAACCTTTAACCGGAGCATGAGCCAGACCATGATGAATGGCTTTGTCAACTTCCTTGCGAGAAATAATACCAACTAGCTTTCCTTTATCAACTACCGGAAAGCCACTAAAGCCGTACTTAAGCATTAACAAACTAACTTCTTTAATAGAAGTTGTGGGCTTAACCGTTCTTACTGGTGCTTTCATCATATCCTTAGCCCTCAAAGGCATACCAATTTGTTCCCTAACTTTGTTGAGAATCTGCCCTTCAACTGCTAAACGGTTAGCATGACGAAGAACAGCTGAAGCAGCTTGAGGATGGCCACCCCCACCAAACTCCTCCAAGATTTTATTGACATCAATCTCGCCTTTGCTTCGAGCAATTAAATAGGCACGGTCTCTTCCAATTGAAAGAAAAAAAACAGCGTCCGCGTTTTCAATGTCTGCCATTTTGTGAACAACCAGAGATGCGCCATCAACAAACTCAGAATTAACGGCAATAAAAAGCACTTCCTTGCCAGCAATCAAGTAACGCTTGGCTTTTTTTAAACTGTCTTCGAAAAGTTTTCTTTGTTCTTCACTTAAATAAAAATTAAGGTAAGTGCGAATAGCCTGAAGGTTGGCACCTTTTTTCATCAGATAACTTAAAGCCTCAACATCACGCAAAGTAGTCGTCGGATAAGTAAGGGAACCGGTATCTTCGTGTATACCTAAAGCAAATAGGGTTGCTTCAACTTCGGAAAGAGGTATTTTTTTTCTCCTAATGATTTCCACCAGCAAAGTAGTAGTTGCCCCAACTGCTTCAACACACTCAAAGTCACCCTTGAGATCTTCATTCGTTGGCGGATGATGGTCATAAACAAAAATTTTAGGCTTTGATTTAAGAAAAAAACTTCCATCTCCCAGGCGATCTTTCTGCCGATTGTCAACTAAAATCAAAAGTTTGATAGGTGCACCTTTTATCGAGCGAGCATCAGTAAAGCTAAAAAAGTCCTCATGAAGAGAAACAAACTCACGAACATTCCGCCCCATTGAGCCTGTCAAGACCGGTCGAGCAGCCGGATGAATTTTCTGGGCTGCTACCAGACTGGCTAAGGCGTCAAAATCAAGATTAGTATGAGTTAAAATGACTTCCACGCTTTTATTTTACCTGAAAAAAGAGGTAATTTATAGATTGCTAGTTAGTTATTTTACTTGAGTAGATATTGACCGCATATGACATCAAAACAGATTAAAAATCACTTACTTAACTCAATCTTTCTAAGCACGAGACAGTTAATAAAAGTGAAGTTTTGAGATTAACTATAAAACTATAAGGTCGAAACATATTTGAGACCGTTATCGGGAAAGATAGTTACTATATTACCTGAACCCAATTTTTTCGTTTCTTCATATGCCACTTTAAAAGCGGCAGCGGAAGAAGGGCCGACAAAGAGACCTTCAACTATAAGTAGCTCTTTCACCCAATAAATTGCTTCTTCTTCAGTTACTCTTTCAATTGCATCAATTAAAGATAAATCAATAATTGGAGGAATATAGTCATCCAGGCAACGCAAGCCTTGAATTGAAGATTTAGGCTCTGGTTCCACTCCAACTACTTTGAGCTCGGGAAATTTTTCTTTAAGTCTTCGGGCCACTCCTGTAATTGTCCCGCCTGTTCCAATGCCGGCCACTAAAACATCAACTTTGTTGATTTGTTCTAGAATTTCTTTGGCAGTGGTTTGATAGTGAGCACTGACATTGGCTTGATTTTCAAACTGGTTAACCCAGAAGTACTTTCCTTCTTTAGATAGCTGGCGAATATGTTCAATGGCACCATTCATTCCTTTTTCAGCTGAAGTTAAAATTAGGTCCACCCCGTAAAGTTTTAAAATTTTTTTTCTCTCTTCTGACATTGACTCAGGCATAGCAATCTTTAATTTATAACCTTTTCTTGAAGCAACCATTGCCAGTCCGATACCAGTATTTCCACTGGTTGCCTCAATTATGGTCATCCCCTCTTTTAACTTGCCAGAAGCCTCAGCTTCTTCAATCATTGAAAGGGCAATTCGGTCTTTAACCGAGCCCCCGGGATTGAAAAACTCAAGTTTAGCAAAGATTTTTGTCTCTTTGTTCGAGAAACTCTCTAATTCAACCAAAGGAGTGTTGCCTATCGAATCAAATAATTTCAAATTTACTCGAACCTCCTTTTATTTTGAGCTCATATATTCCTTAACCATTCTCTTACAATTCTTTCCTTTTTACCAAGCGGCTCGGGAGAAATAAAAATGCTCTCCTTTATTAAGCTATCAGCTACATCAAGCTTATCATAAGAGTTAGTGTGAATTTCAAGAATTGGCTCGTCTTTCTCCACTCTATTGCCCTCTTTTTTATGGAAAACCAGCCCAACGGAATGGTCAATGTGATCTTCTTTTTTGTCCCGACCCCCGCCTAAAAATTTAACTGCCAGACCAATCTTTTTGGTGTCAAAATAATTAACATAACCTGTTTTTTCTGCTAAAAAGTCAGATTTAATTTTTGCTTCCGAAAGCAAAGAATAATCATCTATTATCTCTGGATTTCCGCCTTGAGCTTCAACCCATCGATAAAAAGTTCTTAACCCTGAGCCATTTTCTAAACTTATTTGAGCAATCTTTTTGGCTTCCTCAAAACTTTCTGCTTGAGAAGTTAAGAAAATCATTTCAGCTGCCAGATTTAAACAAAGCTCAACAAATTCTGGCTCTCCCCTGCCTTTTAAAGTTTCAATAGCTTCTTTCACTTCAAGAGCATTACCAGCTGTCCAACCCAAAGGCTCGCCCATTCGTGTCAAAGCAACAGAACATTTAAGACCTGCTCTATCAGCAATTTTTAACATTAAACCAGCAAGCTTCTTTGCTTGTTCAACTTCACTAACAAAGGCTCCGTTACCAACCTTCAAATCAATAACTAACCTTCTGGCTCCACCTGCAATTTTTTTACTCATCACACTGGCAGCAATAAAAGAAAGATTGTCAACAGTTGCTGTTGCGTCTCTCAAGGCATAAATCTTTCTATCAGCTGGAGCCAACTCTTCCGTTGCTTCAAAAAGAGCTAAACCAATTTCTTTTGTTTGCTTGATTGCTTCTCCCATTGAAAGCGAAGTACGAAATCCCGGAATGGCTTCCAACTTATCAATTGTCCCCCCGGTATGTCCTAAAGCTCGACCAGACATTTTGCAAACTTTCAGCCCGCAAGAAGCAATCAGGGGAAGTAAAACCAAAGTAGTTTTATCGCCTACCCCGCCTGTGCTATGTTTATCAACCGCCTTATCTCCTAAAAAGTCAAGGTCAATCATTTCTCCCGACTCAGCCATGGCTAAAGTCATCTCAATTGTTTCCTCATCGCTTAAACCATTTAAATAAGCAGCCATTAAAAAAGCTGCCATTTGATAGTCTGGAATTATTCCCTGAGTAAAAGATGAAATAACTTCTCTTATTTCAGCTTTTGAAAGACTTAGCCCGTCTCGCTTTCTGGCAATTAAATCAACAAACATTATTGAACAGGCATGCTCTGGGTCTTTTTTACCTCCCAGAGGTTTCTTTTCTTGTCCTTAACAAAAAACCAGATAACAATCCATTTTGAACCTTGAGCCATACCGCCAAGCTGCATAACTGCTTTCACTTCGGCTTTATCGTCTTTAACCACTGCTTCACCGACTTCATAACTCTGAATAGGCATACTTTTTAAAGAAGCAGCGAAATTCTCCAGGGTATCGCGAGTTCTCCTTTCAGTTGGAGCCATTTTATATGCCTCATCAAACTTTTCGTCTTTAACCAGTTGGTAATATTTACTCACATAACTTTTAAAGTTTGAATTTTTTGGCAAATAAGTAGGCTCAACTTTAACCGGAGTTTTTCTACCAACTCCCATTGGAAAAGAGGAAGTTGGTATTTTAACTTCCCCTGTCTTAGCTTCTTCTTTTTTAGCACATCCACCGAAAAAGAAACCCAAAACCAAAACCGACCCAATTAACAATAAAAACCAGCCAAATTTTATTTTTTTACCCAAATTTACCTTCCTTTCATCTCAATTGCTTTTTCGTAAACTTTTAAGTAATCATCAGCCATTCGAGCTACTGAAAACTTCTTTTCAACCCACTGGCGACAACGCAAAGGTGAAATTTCTCCTACTCTTTTTATTTTATCGAGCAAAGAATCAAAATCATTAATAACAAAACCAGTCTCCCCATCTTTCACTATCTCCGGAACCGAACCATGACCAAAAGCCACAACTGGTGTTCCGCAAGCCATTGACTCAATCATCACCAACCCAAAAGGCTCTTCCCAGCGAATTGGAAAAATAAAAGCTTTAGCCCGAGAATAAAGCTCAAGTTTCCTTTCCGGTGTCACCTCACCTTCGAAAGTTATTAACTTACCGTCAATAAGAGGTTTTACTTCGCTTTCAAAGTATTCCTGATTAATTCCAGGATCAATTTTCCCGGCAACAATCATTCTCTCATTTAAAGCTTTTGCCGCTCTAACTGCTATGTCGACCCCTTTCTGATGGGTTATATTTCCAAGATAAAGTAAATAATCCCCTTTTTCTTCAACAAAAGGAAAATTCTCAAGCTGAATGGCGTTATAAACTACTCCTAAAAAGTTTAAACCGGCGAGATTTGAGCGCTGCCTTTCGCTAATAGCAACAAAGTTGCAGTGCTTAAGCTCTTCAAACTGAGGAGTCCCGGGAAGGATGTAATCATTGTGAAGAGTAGTTACCACTGGGGGCTTCACAAAATCAGCATAGCTCAAACCCAAAACTCCTGCATGGTTATGAATCACATCAAACTCCTGATGGCGAAGGTAAGCATGATGAGCATGGGCTAAATCAAAAGAAAAATCCATTTTTCCTGAAAAAAATCGGCTCACTCCCAAAGCCTGGTGAAAAAGAGCGTCAAGCTCAGCTTTGGTTACCGAGTCTCCGCTGGCAAAAAGAGTTACCTTATGCCCTCGAGCCACAAGCTCTTCAGTCAATAAGCTTACAACAAGTTCAGTCCCACCGTATTTTTTAGGCGGCACACTAACCGAAATCGGTGCTATTTGAGCAATTTTCAGTTGATCCACCTCCTCTTTTTAAGTCTGCTTCTTCTGGCAAGCTCGCCGAAATAAAACAGCTTTCATTTTAAGCTAATTCGTGATACAAACAAAGGGGTAAATAAAGAAAAAAAACAAAAAGTTCAGATCTTCTTGCCCTTCCTTGCCAGCTAATTAAAACTTTAGTTTAAATTTTTTACTGCTAGGAGTACCGTATTGTTGTCTCACGATTTGTCTCTAAACCTTATGCTATTTAAATTAAATTAAGAATTCATTGCGGCTGTTAAATTAAGATAAGAAAGTCTGACCTAAAATTTCAAGTAAAAGCCATTGACAATAAAAAACAAAAAATTTAATATGGCTTACAATCACAATTTACGGAGGGGGCCAATGTTAAAGATAGGCTTTCAGGAAGCTTTTTACAAGAAATTATCACTTTTATTTATTGTTTTTTTCTTGTTTTCTTTAAACCACCCCATAAGCTCTTGGCCGATAATGATGGTTCATCGGTTGTTATTGTTGTAGAATGGATTTCAGATTACTCCAACATCCCGAATTACGGCAACCTCAACTCAGCAGGCAATTGCCTAAGGGGCTTGACAGACATCGTCAACGACCCCAACACTTCATGGATATGGGATTTTGAATGCTACAATTCTTCAGCCTGGGAAGAAGACTGGAAAAGAACCGAACTCGGCGGAACTGATATCTATTGGGTAGATGATGTGGACTTGGCCGCTTGGTGAGGTCACGGACCGAAATACTACTTTCTATTTACCACCTATCACGATGATAATAACTTTTCCGTAGTGAACCGTGGTGGGGAGACAAAGATGTCGAATGGGTTTTATTGTTCACATGTAATTTCTTAAATTTTGACACCAGCAATCGGGAAGGATAAAACACAGTTGGTCAGATGGCAAAAGGCGTCCATGTGATTTGTGGTTATAAAACTGAGATGACAGTTACAAGCAATGGTGGCAGCAGGCTTGCGTATTACGTTCGCAACAAATACTCAGTGCGTAGTGCATGGGGAAACTATTTCTGGGACACCCAAGACCCTAGCTGGAACAATGTTGCCAGAACCTTCTATCACTATAACTGCCGTAACGACCGACTATGGGGTTATGGAAGTGTTTCAAGTGACCCGCCGTCCTTCTCCTCTGACAGTTCCAATTACTGAATAACTGATTATTACTGGGAATAAGGAGGTTAAAAAGATGATAAGATTTGGATTATATTTAGTTGTTGGATTGTCTCTCGTAGTTATTCTAACTACTATAGTTGTAGTCAACGAGAAGCTCAGTAGCGGAAAAGGAGAACTTGTAAAACTACCAGGTAATTTTTTAGCCGAATCGGCTGGGAACTAAACTTTGCCAGAAATAGTAATTAACAAAGAGTTTACAAATCCACCAGAAAAGTTGCCGGTGTACAAGGTTGATAACCCAACAATTAATGAAAAAACAGTAGCAGTATTTGCTGAAAAGTTTGGGATATCTGGTTCTGTAACGTTTGATGTCTTTACAAACACTTATCAAGTTGCAGGAAAAGTTCATGTCAGCAAAACAACAGGTGATTTTTGGATAACTTTAGAAGATCCCTGGAATCAGCCACCACCGAAAAATTTACCAAACGAGTCTATTTGTAAAGAAATTGCTACCTTATATCTCAAAGAAAAAGGATTATTGCCAAAGGACGCTTATTTCTGGAGCTGTGGCGGTTCCTCCAATCAAAATCTTACTTCAGATGGCCTCGTTTCTGAGAAGACAGTAGTTTAAGTGCTTTTCAGGCAAAAGATTAATGGATATAAAGCAGAAAATCCCAGTTCTAAGCTGTCAGTTTTTATTGGCGATCAAGGTAAAGTTCTTGCTGTGAGTAGAATTTGGCGTCAACCAAAATTTTACAATAAATATCCGCTGATAAGTCTGGAAGAAGCGATAAAAATTCTTAAGGACGGAAGGCAGTATGCTCCGATAAGAGCGATATGAGAAAGATAATTCTTGAAAATGTTGAAATTGCATACTATGAGAGTGGATGGGGTGAAAAGCAGCTTTTTCTTCAACCAGTATATAGGTTCGAAGGAAAAAGCTTGAGTGATAATCGCAAGTTCCATGCCTACCTACCCGCTGTTCAACCTGTATACCTTGAGGAAAAAACTTTGTCCAAAGAAGATTGGCAACCTTCTGATTCAAATATCAAGGAAAATAAAGCAATACACAATCATAGGTAACTATTTTGGTTTAAGAGGGGAAGCGATTACCATAAAAACTCGAAAACAGAGAAATACATTTTTGTTTATAACCTACTTATTGTTTCTTTTTTTACGATTTTTTGCACCTCATGTCAGATGATATCTAAAGAGGAAATAACTAAAGAAAGAATGACAAACATTCCTTCGCCTTCCAATATCACATTGATAAAAGAAGGGCGAGAATTCTCAGTAAACCAAAAAAGCCAAAATTTTAAAGCTTTATCTAAAGCCTTTCAAGAATGTCTAAGAAACCCTCAGTTAAAAAGCGACTCAGGAAACACTTTAGAAGATGTCCAATTTTAGCATTAATTGATAGCGTTCATAAAAAGGGCAATGGTTTGTAAGTATCATATAAACTTCCCGTAGAACTTACTTTCTAGCTAGACGGTGAGCTTCAGCAAAAAAAATTGACTAAAGAGTATTGCCGCGGGCAACCTACTTTCTTGATATTGCTGGAAGTACTTTATTTGGGGAAAATGATAGGCTATGAAAAAGGTAATTCAGACCCAGCTCCTCTTTTTTACTACCCAGTAAGAAATCTTAAAGAGATTCAAAACTTGTTCCAAAAAATCCTTACTGACGAAACATAAAATTCAACTTTTTATTGAGCGGCAACCTTCTCTTGATGACATCAAGAATACTCTTATCAAGTCTCAGCTTCTATTTCTACTGGTATCAACCAAATCTTATAAGGCACCTTGTACGGGAGCATGTCTGCTCAGCCTTTTTAAAAAGCCAATTTTAATAACTAAAACCTAATTTTAAATTTTTTATTTTCAAGATAGTGTCTAAAACTGGTGTTTGAAATCTTGCAAGGGTCAACGGTGATAATTTCGCCTCACTCCGTTCAGCTCAACATGAAAAAAAAGTAATCAACTTGCCAGTATAATTTTAATGAAATCCCTCCCGTCCTCTCTTTGAAAAAGATAGGAGTAAAATAGGAGTTTAACTTTTTAAAAAAAGAAGAGTTCATATTCTATAAGGAAGGCTTTAGACTAAAAGAAGTCTGGGAAAGATTGTTTCCGCTTCTGGTAAAATGAAAGTATGCCGGGAGATAAATTAGAGAAAGAATTGAAAGAAATTATCAATAAAAAACCTTCCGAAATAACGCAACAAGAATGGGTTGAGTTAATTTGCACTAATTGTCAGTTTTATCATCCAGAGGAAGAAGAAAAACAGGAATGCGCAGGTTTTAAAATACTTAAAGAATTGGCACTGAATGGAAAAATAAATCTGGCTCAACTTAATCAGATAGCCAAGAAAATCAGTTTTAAAAAAAATGAATAACTACGATAACTTTTATCTTTCACTCACCCCTGATTCTTTCCTAAAAAAACTGGAAAAAAGATATGTTTACAATCGCAAAACCGATTCTCTTTATGAAATTAACAAAAAAAGCTGGAATTTTTTTCTTGATTGCGATGGGAGTAAAAAAGTCAGCAAGCTTAAGCCGCCAAAAAAATTCCTTCAGTATGCCTTAGAAGAAGGTCTCCTTAAAGTATCTGAGAAAAAGAGGCAAAGAAAAGTCAAGATTGGAGAGTCCAAACCACCAAGTCTTCGCTACCTTCTGATTGAACTGACAACCCGATGTAACCTATCCTGCAAACATTGTTATCTGGGCAACAAGAAGCCGGTTGAGCTTTCTTTTATTCTTCTCAAACGAGCACTCCGAGAATTTGGCAAGCTCGGTGGCTTAAGAGCCCTTTTCTCCGGCGGCGAGCCTTTGCTTTACGAAAAATTCGATGAACTTAACGAGATACTTCCCTCTTTTCCATTTCGCTCAATTCTTTTAACCAATGGACTCTTAATAAAACCTGCTTTTTTGAAAAAACTCAACTTTAAGGAAATTCAAGTTTCTTTAGATGGATTAGAAAAAGGTCACGAAGCATTAAGAGGAAAGGGAACTTTTAAAAAAGTTTTAAAAGCAATAGAAATGGTAAAAGAAGCTGGTTTTGACCTTTCAATTGCCACTATGATTCACCGCCAGAACCTAAATGAATTTCCTGAACTCAAAAAGCTAATTGAAAGAATTAACCCTGCTTCCTGGATGATTGATGTGCCAACTCCAACTGGCAATCTGAAAGTGAATCGTGAGCTTGTGCCACCAATGGACTCCCGATTAAAAGAGTTCATGAGCTGGCAGTTTGGCGCAGAAATTCACGAGTCAAGGAAGGACGATATTTGCGGAGCTCACCTTGCTTGTTTGAAACCATATGGATATTTGACCAAGTGTGGATTCTACGAAAAAGACTGGACTGGCGGAAGTGTTAGGAACGGCCTAGAAAAAGCCTGGCGGAGTTTGCCAAGAATGAAAGTTTCAAATCTTGAATGCCAATGCGAATTCTTAACCAATTGTAAAGGCGGTTGCCGTTTTCGGGCAGAGGTGTATAATAATAGTTACGGACCAGACCCGGTAAAGTGTTTGGTCTTTGGCTTGAAAGCCTTTACTCCCGAAGGAGGTGAAAGAAGTGAAAATTAAGAAAGTTGCCACCAAGGCTTCCAGCACCTGCAAGTGCTCCGGCAGCTGTTAAGAGTAATTTTTGCTTGAATTGTCATTTGTTGCTTATGTCTTTAAGCCCGCTTTTGGCGGGCTTTTTTTAATCCAAGTCTGAGTTGTTCGGAAATCTGAAAGTTTTCGTTTAAGGCCTATTTTTTTGTAAACCTAAAAACGCAACAGTTAGCATAAAGTTTAGAATCTTGGTTTTTACAAAATATAAAAGGGCTTATAATCGGCATCTTTATAAATTTAACCGTGAAAAAGCCAGCTTAAGCGCTGGGCAAATCTTTTCTTTAACTCATTCATAAGTTCTGGATAATCTTTCAAAGAAAAGTTATCACTTTCAACAAGCTCAAAAGCTACCTGACGGGCTTTTTCCAAAATTGGCAGGTCTCTAACCAACTTGGCGATTTTTAAATCTGGCAAACCGGCCTGGCGAAGCCCAAAAATTTCTCCTTCTCCCCTGATTTTTAAATCGGCTTCAGCCAAAGAAAAACCGTCTTTGTTTTCTTTAATAGCTTTCAAGCGAGCTTTACCTTCCTCAGTGGTTGGGTCAGCAAATAAAATGCAGTAAGAACGATGAGCTCCGCGACCAATCCGACCGCGCAACTGATGAAGTTGAGAAAGACCAAAGCGGTCAGCATTTTCAATCAGCATTACCGTAGCGTTTGGCACATCAATTCCAACTTCAATAACGGTGGTGGAGATTAAAATATCGAGCTCTCCCTGGCGAAAAGCATTCATTATTTCTTCCTTCTCCTTCGGCTTTAGCTTGCCGTGTAGGATGCCAACCTTTAAATCGGGAAAAACTTCAGTTCTTAAATGATTAGCTTCTTCCATTACTGCCTTGGCTTCCAGCTTGTCAGATTCTTCAATTAAAGGGCAGATAATATAAGCCTGGTGACCTTTTTTTATCTCTTCCCTTATTTTTAAATAAGCAGCTTTGCGGTGTTCTTTATCGCAAACGATAGTTTGAATGTGAGAAGTAATATCTCTACCTAAAGGCAAAGTTTTCATAATGGAAACATCAAGGTCGCCGTAGAAAGTTAAAGCTAGAGTGCGAGGAATAGGAGTGGCGGTCATTATCAGAACATCGGGAGTAAAACCTTTTTCTTTCAGCTTGATCCTTTGACCCAGGCCAAAGCGGTGCTGCTCATCAATTACCACCAAAGAAAGGTTTTTAAAGTTTACATCTTCCTGAATAAGAGCGTGGGTGCCGATTAAAAGATTTACTTCGCCCTTTTTCAGCCCATCGAGAATTTCTTTTCGCTCGCCTTTTGGCGTGTTGCTAGTAAGCAATGCCACCTTTATTGGCAAGCCATCGTAAAGTTTTAGAAAATTGCGGTAGTGCTGTTCAGCTAAAACTTCGGTTGGAGCCATAAGGGCTGCTTGCATTTGACTATCCACCGCAATCAGAATTGCCGTTGCAGCTACCAAAGTTTTACCCGAACCGACTTCTCCCTGAAGAAGCCGATTCATTGGACGTGAAGAAAGCAAATCCTGTTTAATTTCACTCAGAGCTTTTTTTTGGTCTTCGGTAAATTCGAAAGGTAAGTTCTGCAAAAATTTTTTCAGCAAAGGTCCGCCAACAATATATTTATAACCCTTGTTAATTTTGGACTGTTTTTTTCTAACCAGGGCTAAAGCAGTCTGCAAAAGGAAAAGCTCTTCAAAAATAAAACGATGGCGAACTTTCTCTAAAACATCAAAAGAAGTGGGAAAATGAATTTCATTCAGACTTTTTTGTTTTTCAGGCAAGTTGAACTTATCTCTTATTTTTTTAGGTAAAACCTCCGGCACCTGAGAAACTTTTAAAGCCTCGCTTATCAAGCGTCTTAAACGAGTGGTTGAAACTTTTGCCGTGCTTGGATGGACAGGAATTATTCGGCCGGTGTGAACAGTTTCTTCTGTGCTCTGGCGAATGATATCGTAAAAAGGATTTTCAATCTGAAGCTCACCAAACTTCATATTAACCGTGCCACTAAAAGCGACTTCCATTCCTGATTTAAAAACATTTTCCATATACTCTTGGTTAAACCAGATGCCAGCTAGATAGCCAGTTCCATCGAAAATCTGAACTTTGACGATTTTTAGCCTTCGGCGGGCAACTATTTTTCGCACTTCTCGCACAATACCGACAACCGTAACTTCTTCCCCTAGCTTTAATTCGCCAATTTTCTTAATTTTGCTTAAATCAAGATAACGAAAAGGGAAGTGAAAAAGAAGGTCTTCAATAGTTTGTATTCCGAGTTTTTTAAGATGCCGAGCTGTTTCTTTGCCAACAAAGCGAAGGTTTTCAACTGGCTGGTCTAAATTCATGAAAATCAACCTAAACTAAATGCTGGTTTCTTTCTCAATCACCGTACCAAATAAGAAAGATGGCGCCAGGGCCGGTGTAAGTGCCAAGAACTGAGCCAATTTCCTGCTCAAGAACAAACTGAGCCTGAGGAGTAATTTCTTTCAACATTGCTTTCACCTCTTGCAAGCGTTCCTGGGCATCAGCGTGAGCCAGGCTAATATAAATATTTTGTAAATTTGCACTTAACTCCTGAAATCCCTGAACCATTGATTTTAAGGCTTTTTTCGTTCCCCTCTCCCGCCTGAAAGGAGCAATTATTCCATCCTCAATACACAAAATTGGTTTTAAATCGAGCATAGTACCTAAAAAACTCTTGGCTTTGCCAATCCTTCCTCCCATTTCAAGATATTTTAAAGTTTCAAGATACCCAAGGCAGCGTATTTTGGAAATCATATCCTGAGCTGTAGTTAGCATTTCTTCAAGCGAAGAACCACGGTCTCGAAGTTCAATCAATTTGAGCAAAATAAAAGCAATACCGCCACCAATAAATTTGCTATCAATAATATGAACAGGAATGTCAACCTGGTCTCGGGCAACTTCTGCTGAGTTAACTGTGCCTGAAAGTTTGGCAGAAAGGTGAAGAGAAATTATGGCTTCGGCTCCTTGATTTTTAAGCTCATTATAGGCGTCGATAAATTCCTGAGGAGTAGGCTGAGAGGTCTTGGAAATGGTGCTTGCTTCCCTTAAAAGCTTATAAAACTCTGATGGTCTTAAATCGTACCAATCACGATAAACTTTGTTTTCAAATCGAGTTGTCAAAGGCACCATTTTGACCTTATTCTTTTCATAAAAATCCGTTGGCAAATCGGTTGTGGAGTCAACAACTAAACTAATCATTTTTACCTCCTTTAAATTTATTCTACCGAAAAAATAAGTTGATAAAGTGGCTGACCGCCCTCGATAATTTCAAAATCACATTGGGGAAACCTAATTTTAAGCTCTTCCTCAAGCTGTCGCCGGCTTTCTTCATCAAATTCTTCCCCTATGTAAAGCGATATATAAGATGAGTCGGGAGTTACAGCTTGAGAAATTGTCTCCAGCGCCACTTTAACCAAGTCTTTACCAACAAATTTGAGTTTTCCTTTCAGCAAACCTATAAAATCTCCCCTTCTTATTTTTTTGCCATCAAGGCGAGAAGCTCTAACTGCACGTGTTACCTCGCCGGCTACAACTGATTTTAATGACCTCTCAATGTTCAGCAGATTTTGTTCAGCTTTAACCTCGGGAATAAAACTGGAAAGGGCTGCCACTCCCTCAGCCATCGAAATAGTGGGCACTAAATGAACCGCCCTATCAGTAACCAATTTCTGAGCTTGTTCAGCCGCTAAAACAACATTCTTGTTGTTAGGCAAAATGATCACTTCTTTGCCTCTGGTCTGCTTAATTGCTTCGAAAATCTCCTTTGAGCTTGGATTTAAGGTTTGACCTCCATTGACCAGCAATTCGACACCAAAACTTCGAAAAATTTTTTTAAAACCTTCGCCAACCACAACGGCAACCACACTCGTTTTGTCTTCAAGAGTTTGCTTTTGAAGCTGCTTCCTTAACTGTTCCTGCATGTTATTCACTCTGACATCAGCGATTTCACCTTGCGCAAGCGAAAGAGAAAGCACCTTGTCAGGCTGGTTTGTGTGAATATGAATTCGGTATATGCCTTCTTTTTCAAAAGCCACCAGAAGAGAGTCACCAAAAGGAGCAAGCTTTTCTTCCAGCTCTCTTTGAGAGATTGATGCCTCAAGAAGCATAAACTCAGTACAATAACGAAAAGTAAGCTCTTCTTCCTTGATTTCAGCTTTTTTGGCTAAGGATTCAAGTTCTTCTTCAACTTCTTTGCTTACTTCCCCTAATAATGCTTCCTGTAAAGCTTCAAAAATTACCAGCAAACCATAGCCGCCAGCATCAACCACTCCTGCTTCTTTAAGAACAGGCAAAAGCTCTGGTGTTTCTTTCAATGCCTGTCGAGAAGCAGATAAAAGAGATTCTAAAAGTTGTTCCATTGAAGAATTTTTGCTCTTTTTTACTGCTTGAGAGCCCTTTCGTAAAACAGTCAAAATTGTGCCTTCAACCGGCTTCTTTATTGCTTGATAAGCAACTTCCTCAGCTCTTTGAAAAGCTCTCGCTAGGTCTTCAGGTGTAGCTTCTACTTTATCTTCAAGGCCTTCAACAAATCCCCTTATTATCTGGGAAAGAATGACTCCAGAATTACCGCGAGCTCCCAACAACGCACCGTGAGTAGCAGCTTTACCAATATCTTTGAGTTCTAACGGTGCTTTTCTTACTTCTTCCATTACTGATTGCAAAGTCAAAACCATATTGGTCCCGGTGTCTCCATCGGGAACAGGATAAACATTTAAATCATTAATTATCTGCTCTGAATTTTTTAAGCGTTCGGCAGATAGCTCAAAAAACCTTTTAAACCCCTGAGCACTTAAAACCTGATTCAATTTGTTTATCCCTTTCTGATCCCACGAACAATTACCTCAACTGAAGCAACTTTCAAGTCAGTGTGGCGTTTAATTTCGTAAGCAACTCTTTCTATTAAGTTCTTTGAAACCTCAACCAGGTTTACTCCGTATTCGATAATTACATTCAGCTCGACATTAATATTATCTTCCTGGCGAGTTACCCTAACCCCTTTTTTTAAGTGACTGCGATTTAAAAGACGAGAAACGCTACTTGTCCAGCTTGGGTCAGCCATTCCTACTATTCCATAGCTTTCAATAGCAGCTAAACCGGCAAGTTCAGCTATAACCTCGTCTGAGAATAAAATTTGGTCCTGATTTTTCAATTTCTTCTCCTTAGAACTTTGAAAAAATAATACCAGATTCCTTTTGTATTTTCTCGAAACTATGAAGGAGAGCGATGACAGAAATTGCTTCAATCGTCATGCACTTAAAAATCTCTGTTTTAAAAAGAGGAAAAATTATTTATCCCCCCGATCCCCCTTATAAATAAGGGGGAGAAACGATCGAAAGATTGTTGTCATGGCGAGCCGAACAAAGTGAGGCGAAGCCATCTCTATTAACCTTCGAGATTGCTTCTCTCCTCCCTGCGGTCGTCGCTCGCAATGACACCTTTTTTAAATCCACCTTATCCCCCCTTGTAAATAAGGGGGAAAGACGGGAAAGCTTACAAATAAGGAGGAGAGGCATTTAAAATATCCTAAAGGGGAGAAACAAAAAAACTTATAAATAAAGGAAAGATAATTTCCTCCCTTTTGAAAAGTTACCTAACTTACTTCCCCTTTTTAATCCCCCTTAATCCCCCTTATAAA
>FMSI01016320.1_pt1 | contig 49816 bp, 38 predicted proteins | sample 1504471 | NCBI WGS metagenome assembly FMSI01 (sample SAMEA4475357, study PRJEB15587) | soil metagenome | biome: Soil; feature: Field | place: India | collected 2015-03-11 | depth 0 m
TTAAGACCTTTATAGTTTTTATACAATACATTCCATCCCAACTCTATGGTTTCTACCCATTCTGTCTCTTCCCTTAAAGTTATGCAGGGTACTTTAAGCCAAAAGGCTTCTTTTTGTAAGCCACCTGAATCAGTCAGAACAAGAAAACTCTCTTTCGTTAATCTGACCATATCAATATAACCTAATGGCTCAACTGTTATTATTTTTTTGGGTAAAGTTATATTTGCTAGTATCTTTTTTGTTCTTGGATGAACAGGAAAAATAACCTTCTCTGCTTCCACATCTTCGACAAATTTTAGAAGATTTGTTAACCTATCTGCATTATCAACATTTTCTGCCCTATGCATTGTCATTAGGGCATATTTCTTTTCATTTATATCAAGCTTTTTTAGTATATCGCTTTTATCCGCTATGGGTTCTATCTCTTTGATTATGTCAAACATCACATCTCCTACGTTTATTACTAAAGGGGCGGATATGTGACATGATATCTTGTTACTAAAGGGCAGTTCTATTAGCTCTCCTCGATTAGTAATATTTGTAAAGCCTTCTTTTTCTAAGTTTTTTATGGCACTTTTTGTAGGACAAAAAAGTATTGTTGAGATATGATCAGCAAGTACTCTGTTTATCTCTTCCGACATTAGCTTGTTGTAACTTCTAAGCCCTGCTTCTACGTGATATACTGGTATGTGTAGTTTTGACGATGCTATGGCACCTGCAAGGGTAGAGTTGGTATCTCCATATATTACTACACAGTCTGGCTTCTCATTAATAAGCACTTCTTCTATTTTTTCTATCATCTTTGCTGTCTGAAAGCCTTGATTACCAGAACCAACTCCTAAATGATAATCAGGTTCAGGTATGCCTAACTCTTTGAAGAATATATCTGACATGTTCACATCATAGTGTTGCCCTGTATGAACCAATTTGTTTTTTATCTCTGGCTTATTTTTTAGCGCTTTGTAAACAGGAAAATATTTTATGAACTGAGGTCTAGCCCCGACAATTTGTATGAGTTTCATCTTTTTCCTTTCTATGCCCAGACTACTTTTTCTTTATGTTTTTCTCTGTCTTTTATAAGGTTTCGTGTGTCAATTACCAGATTGGCGTCTTTTGCTATCTTTTCACCATTATATTCAGAGTGATCTGTAGCTATTATTACACAATCATAACTCTTTAAGTTTTTTGCTGTTAGGGAGACCGATTTTTTGTGAAGGTCATATTTTCTTAAGGGCGGTATCTCCGGTATGTAAGGATCATTATAATCAACAATGGCGCCTTTTTTTTCTAAAAGTTCGTACAATACGAGTGAAGGCGACTCTCTCATATCATCTACATCTTTTTTATAGGCCATACCAAGTATAAGTATTTTTGCTCCCTTTATACTTTTGCCTTTCTCATTGAGCGCATCTATCGTTTTTTGAATAACATAATAGGGCATTGAGATGTTTATCTCTCCTGCAAGCTCTATAAATCTGGTAGAAAAGTCAAATTCTCTCGCCTTCCATGTTAAATAAAAGGGATCTACTGGTATGCAGTGACCACCAATACCTGGCCCTGGATAGAAAGCCTGAAAACCAAAGGGCTTTGTTTTTGCAGCTTCAATTACTTCCCATATATCAATACCCATCCTGTCAAAGAGTATCTTTAATTCGTTAACTAATGCTATATTTACCGCTCTATAAATATTTTCAAGTAGTTTCGTTGCTTCTGCGACTTTTGTAGATGATACAGGAACAGTTTTTTCAACAATCTGGTCATATAAAGCCTTGGCTGCTTCTAAGCTCTTTTTGTCATAACCACCTACTACTTTTGGTATCTGAGAGGTTTTGAAGTTTGGATTGTTAGGGTCCTCCCTCTCCGGGGAAAAGGCTAAATAAAAGTCCTTTCCTGCTTTAAGTCCACTTTCTTCTAAAATCTTTCTCATATCCTCATCTGTTGTACCTGGATAGGTTGTTGATTCAAGGATAATAAGTTGTCCTTTTTTAAGGTTTTCTGAGATGGTCTTTGCAGTGTTAAAGACATAGGTCATATCCGGTTCTCTATATTTGTTTAAGGGAGTGGGAACGCATATAATTATACAATCAACCTCTTTGAGCCTTTTAAAATCAACGGTAGGAGTAAATTTTTTCTTGTCAAGCTCTTTTGTATCAATGTGTTTAATATAACTTTTCCCTTCCAAAAGCATGGAAATCTTATTCTTATCAATGTCAAAACCGTAGACAGAAAAACCCTTCTTTACAAACTCTATAACAAGAGGAAGCCCTACATAGCCTAAACCAATCACGCCAACCTTAGCTTTTTTTGATTTAATCTTCTCCAAGAGATCCATCTTTTGCTCCTATTTTAATTAATCTGCCAAAGTGCCTAAATAGCTGATGTTATCACTTTTTATGCCAAAACTGATTAAACTGTTGTATATCTCTTTTTTCTTCTTTAGTGAAGAAATATATATCCTTGTGTTAATATTAGGCTTAATTTTATTAATGTTTTCTATTTGATAATCTAAAAACTTGCCTTTTTGCTCTGTGTCATAAACGGCAAGAAGTTTTATGCCCACTTCTTTTAGTGATAAATAGGATATCTCCGCTACCTCATCAACACCGCAAAAGGCTATCTCTCTAACCCCTTCTTTTTTAAGCTTTTTAAAAAGGGTTAAGCTATCTTGACGAACAGTCTTAAAGAGATTGTTGTAATAACTTATGTGTTTATAGACTAATCTTGACTTCTCGGATATTCCAGTAGGTGTTAATAAATATGTGTATCTTGTTTGAGGAAACTGTGTAACCCTTATATAACCTTTCTTGACAAAGTGCTTAATATAGGTATTAACCAAACCTAAAGCAATACCTAATCTCTTACTTAAGTCTCTTTGGGTTATATGACTATCTTCTTCTATCTCATCAAGAATTTTTAGAGCTATTATCTCATCAGTTAACCTATCTTCATTTTTGTTCATAATATGAACATAAAATATTTCTTAAGATAAGTCAACTTTTTTAATGTTCTTTTATTTATTAAGATATTTTTTTATCTCCTCTTTTGTCCTTGCTCCCATAAGTACCTTGCCATCCTGAAAAACCATTGTAGGAGTTGCTCCAACACCTAATTTTCTTGCTAAGTTTTTGTTGAACTCGCTAAGTGATTCACCACAATCAATCTTTGGAATTTCTTTGTCTGCAAAGCTATCCTCTAACATCTCGAGGGCCTTAGTCATGTTCTTTTTGGCGGTACATAAAATTGAATCAGACTTCCACTTTGCATTGGGATGTATATCCAAACCAAATAAAAGAATATAAACAGCTAACTCCTTGTCTTCTTTAACCATTTCTGACAATGTCACATGGAGTTTTTTACAAAAGGAGCATTCTGGGTCGTCAAAGACATAGATCTTCTTTTTTCCTTTGGGATTGCCCATAATAACGGTATTTCTTGTATCAATCTTTTTTACATCTAATTTTTGCTCTTTCTCAATTCTTTCCTGTGTTAAATCCTTCCTGCCTGCTATATCAATTATTTTTCCAAGAATAAGATATTTTTTTGAGAAATCTATATACAAAACACCTTGAGCGTCATTTTTTTTCACTACTATTTCAAAGAGTCCCTTTGCAGGAGCAATGCTTACCTTCTCAACTTTAACATCAGGATCCACATTTTTTAGAATGCCTACTGCCTCTTCTTTTGTCATTTTATGGCAGGAAAGGCAATCAGTTGCACAGCCTTGACTATCTTTACCAAAACCATAACTGAGATTGGTTGAAACTAATATAAATAATACAATAATTAAAGCTTTCATATTACCTCCAAGATTTTTATTTAAAGTAAAGGGGAGTAATCAATCTACCTCTCCAAAAACTTCTGCCTCAAAGCGATATATTTCAATATCTAAGTTTTTCCATGCATCTTGTGGTAATCCTGCTTTTATGCAGGTATGGGATAAAAACTCTTCTCTACTCCATCCATACTCAAGAGCTACCTGAGGTAGAAGTACTCCACTATAATAACCATATATGACATATAGCCCATCTCTACCAACCTTAATCTCTTCTATGCTATTTATTTTTATAAGTGGATAGAGTACAGATATCTCAACAGAAAGATCCTTTAACTCGTCCAAGGTAACATCATAAAACCTGGGGTCATCAAAGGCAGCAGCTACGGCCATCTTTTTTACATTCTCTACAAGATTATCTCTTGACACAAAAGTTCCGATACAGCCTCTTAGGTCACCTTTCTTTTTGAGAGTAACAAAACAGCCCAGCTTTAACTCATAGAGCCGCTTCTCTTTTGTTATTAAGTCTGATATGTTTCTATTTATTAATCGATATTCAATAGTTTTTTTTGCAATATCTAATAGTGCCCTCTTTTCCTCTTTAGTTAATTTAACATAATCAATCATCGCATCCCTTCTTTTCTGAAATTATATATTAGCTCTATTACTTCTTGTCCATCTTATAATTTTATTATACAAGCCACTTAAGGTTGGCTCAAACTCTAAAATTTCCGTTGCTAACCTCTTAGACAACTCTTCTATGGAGATATCATCAAGAAAATACTTGGACTTCTCTTTAAGCATAATATTTGGAATGAGTATTAAGTCAAATTTTTTGCCTCCTATATTTTTTATAATATCAAAGGCTGTGATTAAGCCTGTAACCGTAACAGTATCACCGAAAGTATAGTTTTTTACTGGGATAAGTTCTATCTCTAATTTTAGCTTTTCTGAAAAAATATCAATATATTTTTTAACAATTCCATAGGCCAACTCACCTGTTAATAAACCAATTTTTCTCTTATCGTTTATCTGAACTATCTCTCTCTTTAAAAACCTCTCTGCATTATCAATAAATTTTCTTAGGATACCTACCCCATTCTCATATTGAGAAAAGTCTTTGTAAAAATTTCTTGGAGGTATATCTTTATTAAGCAAAATATAGAACTCATCAGAGAGATATACAAAGGGTCTTTTCAAAGTTTTAATAAATCTTTTCTGTAACTCCGCAACAATTTTATATGCCCTTTCTGCATCTTTTTTTTCCACTTGTCTAAGCTTAAACAAACCTTCCCTATGCTTTGTTAGTCCCACAGGTACAACTGCTACTGATTCTACCGCTGGATAAAGATTACTTAAGTCTTTTATTGTTTTATTTAAATTCTCATTATCATTAATATCTGGACAAAGAACTATCTGACAGTGAAACTTAATTCCGCCTTTTCTTAGCTCATAAAGTAACTCCAATATGGGGGTTAGTTTCTTTCTGCCAAGCATCAATCTTCTTATAGTTTCATCGGTTGAATGAACAGAGATGTATAGAGGAGTAAGCTTGTATTTTATAATTCTCTCTATATCAGCTTTAGTGATGTTTGCCAAAGTCACATAATTGCCATAGAGATAGGACAACCTATAGTCTTCGTCTTTGTGATATAAGGCTGATCTTAAACCTTTTGGTAACTGATCTACAAAACAAAAAATGCATTTACAGCCACATCTTTTGGGATTAATTGGCTCGTAACTGAATAAATTTAAGAACTCGCCTCTTATTTTTACCTCTTTTGATTCACCGTTTTTTCCCAAAAATCTAACAGAAACCTTTTCTTCTCCAGATCTGTAAAATATATCAAATATATCTATTACTTCGGTACCATCAACTGATTTTATGTATTTTGGTTTAAAGGGAAGTTTAATCTTTTTTAAGGCACCCCCATCATTATTAATCTCAATCATTTAACAAAACCCATATCAACCAGATTGTTTTTTGTTTCACACATTATATTAAGCCCCAAAGTAGCTGCCTTGTCTGGATTTACATCAACATATATCCCCTTCGTTATAACTTCCTTAACTTTTGGTACAGAAAAGCTTGCAACTACCAAAACCTTACCTGGTGTGATATTAAACTCCTTTACCTCCTGAAACTGTACCCAAAATATATCGTTTAAGCTATCATAAATAAGCTTGCCTTTAGCGAGAGGAAATATCTCTTCTTTTGTTTCCTTAACCGTTAAAGATAGGAGATACTCATTTCTTTTTGTACTTTCTTCTATAAATTTTTTCGCTTGCTCTTCTTTTCTTTCTTTTTTTGCAAAGGGTAAGACAGGTAAATCATTAATCATTATTCTTGTCGTTACATCTATAAGCACTTTTGATTTACCTTTCATCTTCCCCAGCCTTCTGAAGGTTATGATACCTTTACCTTTTATAACCTCTTTTAGACTACGGTGGACTTCAATAATCTGCCTATTTGCGATGGAATTTTTAATGATATCTTCATATGCAGGGTTTAAGATAGTATTGGCTACATAGGCAATCTCATAGGGTGCTATGAGGTTTTCAGGTACCTGAATATTATCGAATTTTCTCTCAAATACATACTTACCTACCTCAAATCCATCATAGCTAACAATATTATATTCTATAAGCACTTCACCAATCCAGTAATCGCCCTTCTTCTCCATGTGGAATTTTTTTACACTACCATATATGCCAGTATCATAATTTAAATCTTGTAGGGTTTTAACATAAAAATCTTTATCTTTTAGTGTAGTTAGCTCACCGGCAATATCTACTTTTGTAAAAATTCCGTTCTCTAAAAGGACTGCCAAGTTTTCATTAAACTCTCTTGGTAAATGGGAGTAATCAAGAAAATAGGGGTAGCCCTTTTCTGAAAACTTTATATCAAAATAAAAGGGGAATATGGCAACAAAACTATCAATGGGTTTTTCTGGTTTAAGCTCTTCAAGCTTGGGCGGCAGAAGGTGAACAGCAAGTACCGTTGGATCCCTATCTTCGTGAGTGACTACTAAGAAACAACCTGTAAAGGTTATTAAAATTAGGATAAACAAAAAAACTTTTCTATTAATCAAAGATCTTACCTGGATTCATTATATTTTTTGGGTCAAAAACCCTTTTTATAGCTTTCCACCTATCTATATGATAAACCGAAAAAAAGTTTTTTAAAAACTCTTTTTTAGCTAAACCTATGCCATGTTCTCCTGATGGGAAACCCTTTAGTTCATTTACTATGGCCATAACCTTTCTCATTAGCTCATAAGACTCATTTGGTTTATCGCCATCTCTATCAAGGATGTTTAGATGAATATTGCCATCACCTATATGACCAAAGGTAGCTATAATCAAATCATCACTTTCAAACTTCCTAAGCTTCTCTAAAAAAATTGGTATGCTTCCTCTTGGCACCACTACATCTGCCTTATAGACCTTCTTAGCGTAATCTTTTACAGCATAGGCAATCTTTCTTCTTGCCTCCCATAGTCTCTCTTCCTGATTTTTATCCTTTGCATAAAAAAGCTCCAGCCCCTTACTCTTCTCAATAAGCTCAAATATTTTGTTTTCATCAATATCTCCTTCATATTCTATGAAGAGATAGCAGCTGGCAATATCAGATTTAGGTAGTTTCCTCTTTAGAAAAATCTCCACTAACCTTTTGGCGCTCTCATCTATAAACTCTAAGGCAGAAAAATTAATATGAGACTTTATGCTTTCTCTAAAAAAGGTCATCACATCTAATACATTTTGAAAAGGGACGAGAAAGAATACCTTTTTTTCTGGTAACCTTATAAAGTTTAATGTAGCCGTAAGGATTATACCAAGTGTGCCCTCTGAACCGATAAAAAGCTCATTTAGATTATAACCAGAAGAACATTTATAGACTTTACCGCCAGTATTTAACTGTATCCCCTCCCCTGTAATTACAGAAAGAGACATTACATAATCTTTTGTTGTGCCATACTTTATGGCAGAAGGGCCTCCAGCATTTGTAGCGATATTACCCCCAATGGTTGAGGTCTCAAAACTCTGTGGATCTGGTGGATAATAATATCCAATTTTTTTGAGCTCTTCCTTCAAAAAACCATTTATTAAACCACCATAAACAGTTGCAGTCAGATTTGTCTCATCTATGTCAAGAATCTTATCCATCCTTTCAAGAGATAAAATAACCCCACCATAAGTAGCTACAGCTCCACCGCATACCCCTGTGCCTGCGCCTCGGGGGATAATTTTGATATTGCTTTCATTAGCAATCTTTATAAAATCTATTATTTTTTCTGCACAATCAGGTAAAAATACTGCCTCTGGTTCAGCCTTATAGATAGTTGATTCATCATAATGATATTTTTCTGGGATATCTGAGAGAAAAAGATCTTCCCTGTCAAAGCTTTTTTCTATAATGTTGATAATTTTATCTTTCATGAAATGAATATATATTTCAGAAGAAAAATTAGGGAGATTGTAAAAACAAGTTTGTTTTGCTCTTTGAGCCTACCTTTAAAGATCTCAATGAGACTATAGCTTATGAAGCCAAAGGCTATCCCATCGGTTATGCTAAAGGTTAGAGGTATCATTATCATTGAAATAAAGGCAGGAAAACCCTCTTCGAGGTCTTTAAAATTAATCTTCTTTACATTTTGGGTCATTAAAAAGCCTACAAAGATAAGTGCCGAAGATATGGTGGGATAATAGTAATAACCATTGAATTCATAGCCACCACCTACGGTCTGAACAAGGGGATAAAAGAAAAGGGCAACAATAAAAAGTAACCCTGTTACGATACTTGCAAGACCTGTCTTAGCCCCAACACTTATGCCTGAAGCACTTTCTATGTAGCTTGTTACTGTAGAGGTGCCTAATATACTACCTGTTAAAGTACCAATAGCATCTGCCATAAAGGCTGATTTTGCTCGGGGTAGCTTACCTTGATGTATAAAACCACCCTGTTCTCCTACGCCCACTAATGTGCCCACCGTATCAAAGACATCAAGAAACAAAAAAATAAAAATAGGAGTAAGATAGTCAATAGAAATTATATCTAAAAGCTGAAACTTAAAAAATGTTGGCTCTATAGATGGTGGGAGGCTAACGACACCGTGAAACTTTGATACCCCTGTGAGCAAAGAAACTATGGTGGAACCTAAAATACCCCACAAAACAGCCGATCTAAACCCCTTTATATGAAGAAATATTATAATCAAAAGACCAATTAATGTGATTATTACAGGTAAAAAGGCTAACTCACCAAGTCCTATAAACGTTCCAGGCTTTGATACCACTATACCAGCCCACTGCAATCCTATTAATGTTATTAATAGTCCTATCCCTACCGATATACCATATTTAAGACTGTTGGGCATATCATTTATTATTTTCTCCCTAAAAGGGATAACCGAAAGAATTATAAAAAGACTCCCTGATATAAAGATAATTCCTAAGGCCTTCTCCCAACTAATGGCTAAAGATGTAGCCGTAATAACAAATAAAAAATTATGTCCCATGCCTGGTGCTAAGGCTATTGGGTAGTTTGCTAATAGCCCCATTAAAATAGTCGCTACAGCCGATGAGATACATGTAGCAACCATAACGGGACCAAAATCCATTCCTAACTTTGAAAGAATTGCTGGTTGGACAAAGATTATATAACACATAGTAAAGAAGGTGGCAAAACCACCCTCTATCTCTGTTTTTATGTCTATGACTCTTCCTTTAAAGAAAAGTCTATCAAGTATCATAACAACTATTTTTCTCCAAACCAGATACTTTTTCCATATTTTAAGTAACCTTTAACATTAAAAAACCTTCCATCAACTGAACTATCAAAGGCTGCCTGAGCATTAGCAAGTAAAGGTTTTAGATATTTCTCTAACAACGTTCCGCCACCACCGCTTATTAAAACAGTATCTATATCCCAATCATCAATCCAGAATCTTTCCGTATCAGAAGCAATCTGTGAAGCCAACTGTTGTAGCACCTGTTCTCTTACAGCTGTTAAATCATACTCCTTACCTTTAATCTTAATACTACCTTTGATTATAGAATCATAGATCTTAAATATCTCTACGTTAACTCCACTTTTTTCTCTAAGCTTATTGGCAATAACAGAAAAGGCCTTAGAGATACCGTTATCGGTAGTTTTGCTACCCCTCTCTGAGTACTGAAGCTTGTCTGAGATAATATAGTCCGTAGTTCTGAAACCGATATCAATAATGCCAATTTTTTGCTTAAAGATATCTGTATTTTTAGCCTTCCCCTCATCATCAAGAAATACATTAAGAAGGCTACCATAGGGCTGGGGGATTATCCTAATTTTGCTAATTGTAAATATCTTTTCTATCTCTTCATTAGAGCTTTTTACGAGAGAGAACTTGTGTTCTCCTAAAAGATTAGAGGCTAAGGCATCCTTATATTGCTTATAATATCCTACAGGTAGGCCAGTAACAAGATTAACATTATCATAATTATCTACCATATTCCCTAAGGTGACAAGGGCAAGTACCTTTGCAAACTGCGTTATAAACTGAGTCTGGTCAAGTGTGAAAAGCCTAACATTTGACTGCCTTTCTGCGAGCTCACCAACAAAAAAATTTTTCCCCTCTATCTTAATGTTTAAAAGGTCTTGCTTTTTTCTGGGGAAAAGCTCATCCTGAAACTGTATATCTGTTGCCTCTCCAAGAATGGACTTAAAAATCAAATCATTACTGCCGTTTGTTGCTTTAGTATAACCAAAACCTATATCAATCGCCACAATACTCATACTCTACTCCTTTCTTTATTATTAATCAATAAACTGCTTTAGTCTTAAAGTCTTTTCTTTTTGTCTCTAACTCTATATTTTTCCTCACATAATCTGCTTCGTAATAATCCGTAAAGGGCGATAATATCACATGGCTAACCCCATTTTTATTAACCACCTTAGCAGTATGGTAACCTAATGACAGAAGGTTATCTTTAACAGACTTTGCCTCTTCTTGGTTTTTAAACACAGCAATCACTTGATAATATCTTGGCTTTTTGGGTTCTTCTTTCTTTTTAGGCACTTCCTTCTTTTTTTCCTCTACCTTCTCCTTTGCAGCTTCCTTAGTCTCTACTTTCTTTGGCTCTTCTTTTTTTGCCTCAACCTTTTTCTCTTCCTTGCCAGTTAATTTTGGCTCTTCCTTCTTTATCTCAGGTTTTTTCTCTTCTTTTTTGGTGTCTTTGCTCGTCTCTTTAGCCACTTGCACAGAAGAAAGAGGCGGCATTACCAGCTTTACCTTTGATGGAAGTGGTGATATTTCTGGTTCTGATTGGAGTATAAAGAAATAGTAATAGGCTCCTCCAATAAGCAATAGAGATATTAAAAGGGAATATATTATAGGTTTTTTCATCTCTTCTCCTTATAAATAGGAAACTAATATTTTGTAAACTTTATATTTGTTACTTTACAAAGGTAGAAAATCTATAACCTGCCTCAACAACATCCCTTATCTCAATTACATAAGCACAGGAGATGCTATCCCAGGTCTTTACAACAACCATTCTCCCTAGATCAAGATACCTTTCACTTTTTCCACCTAACATCTTCTCTATTTTCAACACATTCCCCTTTGAAAGCCCATCGGAGGTCCCTTTGTCAACAAAAACAAAGGTTTTATCTGAAATAAAGAAACTATGGTCAATCCCATCAATTATAGTACCTTCGAGAAAAACGTCAGCCCTATTAAGAACTACTTCATAGTTCTCCATATCCTTTTCTTTAACTAATATATCACCCTCATTAATCTCTCTGTAGGATTTAATTATTCTCCCAACAGACATATTTGGATATACTTCCGTAATCTTAATCTTGCCTACTTTTGTATAGTATTTCCCGAAAAAACGTCCTGTTACAGAATCTACTATGTCTTTGTTATACCTAACAACTGTATATACATCATTTACTTTTACAGAGTTTATATCGCCTCCTTCAACAAAATACTCTGTCCCTAATTCTCCCATCTTTTTGTTAATATCCACAGAGGTTAAGATCTTAATCTTACTATCTATTGGCTTAGGAAATAATAGTCCCAGTCTTTCTAACTCTCTTAGTTCTAAAACATACTTTTTTACCTGCTCCTTTTCCTCTTTTTTCTCTTCAATGGCAATCTCTCTTGCCTTTTCTTCGTATATAACCTTTTCTTCAATCTCTACAGTTGGCTCGGGCATAACAGTTTCTTCTTTAAGCTCAGCCTTCTCTTGACTCTTCTTAACAACTATCTCATCTTTGTATATCCTTAAAGTCCATCCCGGATAAATCCAGTGAGGATCTGTAACCTTTGGGTTTAACTTCCATATGTTAATCCATTTAAAGGGATCCTTTTTGTATTTTTCAGAGAGCCCCCAGAGGGTATCACCTTTCCTAACAGTATGTTCTTTATATTCTTGACTTTGTAAAGCCTGATTAGATAGAAAAAAACCTGCTAAGGCTATTAAAAATAATGTTTTGGTAAAGTTTTTTTTCATAAATAATATCCAAAAGCTTACTTAATTTTCTTTGCAGGTTCCGAGTCTTTAAATTTCTTCAAAAGCTCTTTCTTCCATTTTTCCGCTTCTTTTTTCTTTCCCATCTCCGTATAGGCTAAATATATCTTATAATAGGCATCTGGTGCTTTATTGCCATCAGGATGTTTTTCTACTTTTTTAAACTCTTCTATAGCCTTCTCAAAAAGCTTTTGAGCATAATAACTTTCTGCTATCCAATACTGTGCGTTATCAGCTAAGTTATCCTTTGGGTATTTCTGTAAAAAATCCCTAAAAATGGATATAGTCTGGGGATATTTCCCTTGATTATACATCTCATAACCTTTGTTGTATAAGCTTTGACTTGTCTCTTTCTCCTCTACTACTTTTAACATTAGAGGTTTCTCTTCTTTTTTAGCCACCTCTATCTTGGGTTCTTCTTTCTTGATCTCTGCTGCCTCTTGTTTAGCCTTTACTTCTGCAACCTTAACGATACCTTCAGGTTTTATACTTATAACTCCTGAAGTCGGGACCGGAGTCAGTTTAGCCGATTCGGTAACCTCTAAGATCGGGTTAGACTTAATTCTATCAATATTTTTTTCTACAGATACTAATCTTTCTTCTATCTTATCTATTTTTTCGGTTACATCTAACTTAGTGGTTGACTCTCTTCTTGCCTTTGCTTCCAGAGCATCAACTCTTTGTGATAGGGCAACAAGCTGAGACTGAAAATCTTTGAAATACTCTGTCTGAACCTTATCAGAAGAGCCTGCACAGGCAGTTAATATAAAAATAGAAATGATTAATATCAGCTTTTTCACAATTCCTCCTTTATAAAGTTTAATACATCCTTAACATCTTCTATGCTTCCAATAATTAAAGGTGACCTTTCGTGTAAATCTTTTGGGGTTTTGTCTAAGATTCTCATATTACCATCTGTAGCAATACCGCCAGCTTGTTCAATTAGATAAGCCATTGGAAGACACTCATAAAGAAGTCTTAATTTCCCCTCTGGATTTTTCTTGTCTCCTGGGTATAAAAAGATACCACCCTTTAAAAGTGTTCTATGAACATCTGCCACAAGGGTGCCTACATATCTTAATGATTTTTCTCTCTTGTTTTTTGTGTATTCTACGTATTTCTTTGTCCAGTCTTCCCAAATATTAAAATTGCCTTCGTTAATACTATAAACTTTACCCTTCGCAGGAATTTTTATATTCTCGTGAGAAAGGAGAAACTCTCCGATACTGGGGTCGAGAGTAAATCCGTGCACACCCTGACCTGTTGAATATACAAGCATTGTGCTGGAACCATAAATGACATAGCCAGCAGCAACTATCCTACTCCCACTTTGGAGAAAGTCACTTACATCAGGATGATCTCCTTTGCTCACCCTCTTGAATACACAAAAAATTGTCCCAATACTAATGTTTACATCAATATTTGAGGAGCCATCAAGAGGATCCATTACCATTATATACTTACCTCTTGGATAATACTCTGGCACAGGACAAAAATTGTCCATCTCTTCCGATGCAAAGGCTGCGAGATATCCTGTATGCTCTAAGTGTTTAATAAATGTTTCGTTAGCGAAAACATCTAACTTCTGCACTTTTTCGCCATGTACATTCTCTTTACCAGTACCGCCTAATATATCAACAAGCCCAGCCTTTCTGACTTCTCTTGTAACAACCTTAGCAGCTGTAGCAACATCATTTATAAGTGAGGTAAACTCACCTTTTGCTTCTGGATAGGACCTTTGCATTTCAAGGATAAACTTTGTAAGAGTTGTCCCTACTGTCATCATAAGCTCCTTTAATTAGAAAGAGATAACCTTTATGGCAAATATATCAGATATTGTATATAAATTCAACATTTTCCTAAAATCTTTTATAAAAATATTAAAAAACTCATAGCGCCATTAATACAAGTTATCGCTTAATACAAGCTAAATACTCAGGATTTTAAATATTTTTAGCACTTAAGTTTAAAAAAAATTTATGAACTCTTTCCTGACTAACATATAAAAAGATGTATAAAAAGCCTCTAATGCTTAACATTTTACCTTTTTTGTCTATGGCAAAATGTTATATCTTGTGTTAAATTAATCTCAATGAATATCTTACTCATCAAACTAAATAGCACAGCCGATGAGATTATACCACCCATATCTTTGGGGTATTTAGCCTCTACAGTTATAAAAAATTATAACGTAAAAATTTTAGATGCCCTAAAAGAAGGCGTTACTTTAAAACAACTGCCTGATAAAATAAAAAATTATGATGTTATAGGTATAACACTATTCACAAAAGACCTATCTCTTTGCAAAAAATATCTTGAAATTATTAAGTTTTCTAATAGGCATGCCAAGACTATTCTTGGTGGCCCCCACCCAACAGCTTTGCCTGATGAAACTCTCAACTTTTTCAAAAATCTCGTTGATTATGTTTTTATTGGCGAAAGCGAGATAGGCTTTCCAAAGCTTATAAGATATTTAGAAACCGGGGAACCTAATATTGAAGATATTGAAGGTATAGCCTATTTAAAGGATGATAAAATTTATAAAAACCCACCTATATTTCCAGAAAATTTAGATGATTTCTCTGTCGCATGGGAGCTTATACCTCCTAATACATATCCAATGGCTCCACACGGAGCATTTTTCAAACAATACCCTATAGCACCTATTATTACCTCAAGAGGCTGTCCCTATTTGTGCACCTTCTGTGGAGGACACATAGTATCAGGTAGAAGGATTAGACAAAGAAGTGTTGAAAATGTAATTGATGAGATTAGACTGCTATACAATAACTATGGCGTAAAAGAGATTCATATTGAAGATGACAACTTTACCTTTAAAAAAGATTATGTCATCTCCTTCTGTAAAAAACTAAAAGAGGAGTTTCCAGACATAACTTGGACTTGCCCGAATGGGGTAAGAATTGACACTTTAGATGAAGAGATGGTCTCTTATATGAAGAACTCAGGATGCTATGCCCTTTCTATTGGAATAGAATCAGGAAGCAATAGAATTTTAAAACTTATGAAGAAATCTCTAACGGTTGAGAAGATAAAGGAAAAAATTGAGCTCCTAAAAAGGTTTGATCTTGACATAAACGCCTTTTTTATACTGGGATATCCTGGAGAGACAAAGGATGATATTAAAAATACTATAGATTTTGCCTTATCTCTCCCACTTAGAAGGGCATCCTTTGCAACCTTCCAGCCACTACCAGGTACAACAATCTATCATGAGCTTTTAAGAGAAGGCCTTTTAAAGATTGACCACTGGGAAAAGTTTAGCCCCTCTTTACAGTCAACAATATGGGCTCCTCCCAATCTTACTGTCTCAGAGCTTACATGGTATAGAAGGAAGGCTCTCATCAAGTTTTATTTCAGACCCCGCATAATAATTGATTTTATAAAAAGCATAAAAAGCCTTGAACATCTCTACTACGTTTTTAAAAGGGCTATTAGATGGCTTACCTTCTCGGGGAATAGGGATTTATAGACCCCTCAATTTTCTTCATGTTGTTTAAGTAATCTCTGTCGGGCTCAAGGGAGTAGGCTCTTTCAAAGAGCGAATAAGCTTCTCTTAAGTTTCCTTTTAATACTTCAATCTCACCAAGCCTATTGTAAGCATCTGCATAGTTTTTATTATATCTTATGGCATCGGAAAATAATTTATATGCCTCTTCTAATCTTTTTTCTTTAAGAGCTATCTCTCCTAAGAAATAATATGTTGGTGAAAAGTTGGGTTTTAGCTCAAGGGCCTTTAGAAAATTATCCTTCGCCTCCAATAAAAGCCCTATATCATACTGTACCCTCGCAAGGTCGTAGTAACCACCATAACTTTTTGGACTCAAAGCTATTACCTTTTTAAACACCTCTTCTGCGAGATCAAGCCTCCCTATGAAATAATAATAAACTCCGATTTCGTTTAAAACGAGAGGATCCGATGGCGCATCTTTTAATGCCTCATTGATAAATGTTGGCTGATCCTTGTAGGAAAAATTTCTTTTTACAGAATAGCCACCTAAAACAAATAGAAGAAAGCAAAGTACTATTAATAGTTTTTTTGGTGACAGCTTTGATAAAAAAAGGGCAAACAAAAAAGATAACCCTAAAGAAGGTAGATATAAATATCTATCAGAGCCATATGTTATAGTTGATGTAACAACAACACCTGATACAGGCAAAATAAGAAGAATAAACCATAGGATAAAAAAAAGGACTCTTCTATCCCTCCTAACTACTAAAAAGCTAAAAATGGAGAATAAGATTAGGGTGATTAACGAAAAAGCAACCTCTCTATCAAAACTATTTTTAATGAGACCACTGTAAAAAACTTTTAAATCAAAGGGAAAAAACATCTTTTTTAAGTAAAAGGCTAAATTATTTATAGTCGTAAAAACTCTTACATTAACATAAACCTCGTCGCCAAAAGGTTCTGGAAGAAGAAACTTCCTAAATACTAAATAGCAAAAGGACAATAAAAAGAACGAAATGATGAAAAAGATTCGCTTTTTTTCTAACTTGCCATTAAATATTATCTCATAAAGAAAGATCAGCACTGGTAAGATTATGGCAGTCTCTTTAGAAAGCAAAGAGAGGACAAAAAAAAGAAAAGAAAGATAGCTACCTCTAATATAAAGATAGAATGAGATTAAACCAAAAAGACTATATAAAATCTCATTTCTTGCAGAAATCCAAGAAACAGGCTCCGAGTGGGACGGATGAATGGAAAAGATAAAAGCTGTTAAAAGAGACAAACTACTATCAATATTCATCGCTCTTAAAAGCTTAAAGATAAAAATAACTACCAATATCTGTAAAATTATATTTCCTAAATGAAATCCAAAGGCCTGTCCTTTAAACAAAAATGCCTCAATAGCTAAAGATAGAAAAAAGATTGGCCTATAGTAAGAAACATTTTCTCCTACTGGGCTAAAGAGAAATGATAAATCTACTATCTGAGATATTAGCCTATCATTAAACACAATCTGTCTAATATCATCCCAGACAAAACCAAAAAATAGTGTATTAAAATATAAGACAAGATTTAGAGCTATAAAAAAAAGATAATAATGTTTTTCCTTCCACTCTTTATATATAATAGCCTTTCCAATCATAATACCTAATCTTTATAACCTCTTTCAGCATTCTTAGTCCATCTTTAAAAAGCCTCATCTTTGAATCTTTTCTATCTATCCATAAGATGGGATATTCCTTTATTTTATAGCCCCTTTTTTCTGCTATATGCAGTATCTCTACATCAAAGGCATATCCATTTATTCTTGATTTGAGAAAAAGAAACTGGGCTACAGTAGATTTAAAAAGTTTAAAACCACACTGGGTATCTCTAAAACCTTTAAAACCAAATATTTTTATGGCAAGATTAAAAACTTTGCTAAGTACCCTTCTAATTAAAGTTCTTTTTCTTACCTTTGCCCCTTCAATCTCTCTTGATGCGATAACCACATCGTACCCCTTTTTTAACTCTTCTATTAACCCATCTAAGTTTTCTATTGGAGCTGACAGATCTGCATCTGTAAATAATATTAGCTCTCCTAAAGAGTTTAAAACCCCATCTTTAACAGATCTCCCTTTGCCCATATTTTCCTTATGATTAATAACTTTTAGCTCCTCAATCTCATTTTTTAGTTTTATCAAAATTTCTTCCGTCCTATCAGAAGAACCATCATTTACAGCTATAATCTCGTAGCTAAATCCCTTCGAACTTAGATATTCTCTAATTTTTTTTACCGTTTGCTCTATTATTTTTTCTTCATTATAGGCTGGAATGACCACAGAGATGTCTTTATCCATAGAAATCATTTTATCAGATAATTTTTAATTTTATACCTTAAAAACCTAAATACTCTATTGCCCTATCATCAAAAGTTTGTTTTTGTAATCCTCATTTTCAGGTTCTAATACAAGGGCTTTCTTAAACATCTCTTTAGCCAGATCTATTCTTCCTATAAACATATATATCTCTCCCAATCTCGAAAAGGCAAGATGATGATCTGGATTATAGGCAATGGCATTCAGGAAAAACTTCTCTGCTTGAAATAAATCATTTTTTTGCAGTAAGATCTCTCCTATTTCATAGTTTACATTAGAGTCCTTAGGCTCTATCTCTATGGAGCGCAAAAAGATACTTAATGCTCTATCTAAATCACCCTTTCTCTTATATAAATCTGCAAGATCATCAAGAACCAAGTTGTCATCTGGTGCAAATTTTAGAGCTAATAAATATTTAGCCTCTGCTAAATCATATCTTCCCCATCTCTTATATAGATTACCAAGTTTTTGATGCACCTGAGGGTTATTATAGTCTATCATCTCAAGCCTTTTAAGCTCCACCTCAGCTTGAGCGTAATATTTTTTTTCAATTAGAGATTGCGCTAATTTATCTATAACATAGGGCTCATAGGGCTCATCCTCTTTAGCAGTCTTCCATAGAGTTAGATTGTCCTTATACTCAAAATTTCTTTCGAATGTAAGCACTAAAAAGACCAGCGTTATTAATCCAAAGGCTATTTTTAAGAAAAGGGCCTTTCGAGGAAATTTTTTTGTAATTAGATTATAAATATCATAATAAAAAACAGCTAAAAACATCGCCAAACCCATAGAAGGTATATATAGGTATCTCTCGGCAACAAGAGTAGGGTAAATAAAAGTTATTATAGTTGTTGCCGGAATTAATGAGATAATAATCCATGTAAAGGGGAAAAAGAGTCTCCTATCATACTTGCTTAAAAAGATAGTTAAAGCCAAAATCAGCAGGACACACAAAAGATATAATAACGATAAAAAGTTAGAAAAACCCTCTAAGATCTCAACTTTATGGAAGGCCTTATGAAAGAAGGGAAAAAAAAGCATAAAGAGGTCATATAAAAGTACCTTCGAGAATGTAGCCAATCTCCATAAAAGAGGAAAGCTTTGTGCTTCTGCTTCTAAAACAAGTAGCCTAATTAAGAAATAAATGAATGTAGTAAAGATAAATAGAAATATATGCTTAAAGTCTCTTCTTATATCTTCTTTGTGAAAGGCATACTCATAAAGTAAAACAAGAAAAGGCATAGTAATAGCCATTTCTTTAGATAGTAAAGCAAGAATGTAAAAAGTAAGACTTAATAAAAGATGTATTCTCTTGTTTCTTTCCATCTTATATTTTGTATAAAAAGAAAAGGCATGGAGAACAAAAAAACCACAAAGTAACTCATTTCTTGCTGATATATAAGATACCGATGAAGAATGGGATGGATGAACAGCAAATATAAGAGCTGCTATAAAGGCAATAGCCCTCGATTTAAAAATTCTTTCTACTACAATGAAAATTAGTATATTAGAGAAAATGTTTAGTAAGATATTAGTTAGATGAAACCCAAAGGGAGAAGGTCCCCATATCTGATAATCAATTAATAGTGACAACATAAAGATGGGGCGGTAATACATGGGCATCTCAGGTATTGGGCTGAGAAAGAAATCATAAATGTTTTTGATATCCCTTAGAGACCTGTTATATTTAATCTGGTGAGTATCATCCCACACATAGTCAAAAAAGAGGGTATTAGCAAAGACTAAAAGGCTTATAAAAACTATAAAAGCTAAATAAGAATAAATTTTTTCATTTTTTATTTTTTTAAAAGATATCATTACCTAATACTCTGTAAGCTTTCTCTATATTTTTTCTTATGAGGGGATATTTTTATAGCCTTTTCAAGGTAGATTTTGGCTTTCTCAAAATCATTTTTTAATATATTAACTCTTGCAAGCCCCCAATAGGCCTCATCATACTCTTTTATCTCTAAAGCCTTGTTGTAGTAAATCTCAGCGTTTAAATAATTGCCAAATTTTAAATAAAAATTGCCCATCTTTGTATAATTATCAAAATCTCCTGGATTAATCTCAGCAATTATCTCATAGAGCCTTAAAGCCTCAAAATAGTTATTCATTCCTAAATAAACCTGCGCAAGCTGATCAAGGGCATAAGTATTTTTAGGGGCATCCTTTATAGCCTCTTGCCAAAAGAGAAGATTGTTTTTATAAGGTGTTGTCCTTTTATAAATTGAATAGAAGGCAGGTATTAAAAACAAAATAGTAACACTTACTATTATTATCTTTTTTTTATTCTCATCCTTTATAGAAACTCTAAAACACTCAGGGATAATAAAAGCAAGTCCTATTAATGGAAAGTAAAGATATCTTTCTGCTATTAGTGATGGATACATAAGATAGGGGATATTAGATACAAAGAAGAATGTTAACAAAAACCACAGTAGCCCCAAAAATATTACCCTATTTTTCTTGTAAGATATGTAGAGACTGTATATTAATAGGCTAAGCAAGACAAAACCAAAAGCCACATCTAAATCAATATTTTTCTTGAAATAATCAAAATTTTCATAAAAGGTTTTCAGATTAAAGGGGAAAAAAATTATCTCTAAATACTTAACAAAAGTGGCTAATCCAGTAAAAAACTTTGTAGGAAAGGGCACATCAAACCATATATACTTCGTAAGTACTAACCATCTTGCAAGAAAATAGATTATAATCAGAACAATATGAGGCGCCAATATCTTGACTGTATTTTTCAACTTTGAGAAGCCATTTTCTAAAATTACAAAGACTGGCAAGAAGAGACTCATCTCAAAACTAAAGATACTTAGAAAAAAGGTTAAAACTGAAAGGTAATATAGTTTTTTATTATTTTCAGTAAAATATCTTTTTAATAGATAAAAGGTTAATATCGAAAAAAGAGCTCCTAAAATATGAAGCCTTGCACTTACATAGACAACAGCCTCAGCCCTTGCAGGATAAAGAGCTACAAACAAGGAGCCTAAAAAGGCATAAAATTTATCCTCAAAGTAGTAAGAAAGCGTATAAAATATTGCTAAAGTTAGAAGAAGATGTAATATTAGATTGGTTGTATGAAAAAACGCTGGATTTTCACCAGCAATAAGGTAATCTATGGCTAAAGATAATATAAAGATTGGCCTATAGTAAGGTGTTTTTGTCTCCCTAACTGCTATCCCCCACTCTCCATCTTTTATAAACATATTGAAAAGATCAAAATTTTTAACCGTTGTATTATGTATTACCTGAGGTATATCATCCCATACAAAATCAAGGAAGAAAACTCTCAGATAAAATATTGAGGTTATTAAAAGTAATAAAAAAATGTAGAGTTTTTTTTCTGTCTTAATCATTTTTCAGCTATTATTACAGAATAAGTAAAGAGGTCTCTTATGCCAAAGTAATATTCTTTTAATTTTAAACCAGACTCATCTAAAAATTCCAGAGCTTCTTTTTTAGACTTTAGTCTCGATGGCTCTTTGGGATGAAACTCAACCTCACTTCTCATAAAAATTTTTAAAAACTTCTTGAGTAATTTGAAAAAGACCACCGTTAATCCAAACTCTGGTGGTATAAAAACTATAAGATAGCCTTTCTTCTTGAGAACTCTTTTAAACTCACAAAGCAATTTTATTATCTCACCTCTACTAAAGTGTTCAAGCACTCCGAGATTATAGACTATATCAAAAGTATTATCCCTAAAGGGTAAGAAAAAGATATCGCCTCTCACTTTATAATTATCAACTCTGTTAATATTCATCGCCTCAGCTGAGCTATCAATAGCAAATATCTTATAATTATATATTAGGTCTTTATCTACTTCACCACTCCCTGAGCCTGCGTGGAGGAGATAATTCTCTTTTTTGGCATATTTCTTGATAAAATAATTTAGGCTTCTTCTTATTATAAAAAATCTGTATAGAGAGGCAATAATATCATAAAAAGGTCTCTTCCCAACTTTTTTTGCCTGCCAGTACTCTTCCCAGTCCATAGTCATCTTAAAATTCCAGTTCTGTACAAAAAAAGTCTTCCAAGCCTTTTGAGGCTTTTAAAGATCTCAAGAAAGGACATTTTTGAGCTGCCATAAGTTCTCTTGGGAAGGATTATGGGAACTTCTTTAATCTTATAACCCTTTAAGTTTAGGAAAAATAAGCTCTCAAAAAAAAAGGCATAACCATTAGATTCAACTTTATCAAAAATTTCACTATCAATCTTCTTTAAATTGTATAATCTAAAAGCACCTGTCGCATCATACTCTAAAGATAATAGGGTTTTTGTTAAGAAATGTCCTAATTTTGTTAGAAATCTTCTATATAAATTCCAATCTTCTAAACTTTTCTTATCTTTATAACGTGTACCTACTACAACATCATAGTCTTTTTCTTTCAAAAATTTTGTTATATCAGAAGGACTATGGGTAAAATCACAATCCATAGTAATCAGATAATCATAATTATTATCATAGGCGTATTTAATGCCAAACTTGTGGGCACTACCTATACCCATTTTCTTTTCTCTATGAACCACTAAGAGGTTTTTATATTCCTTTTTTAGTTCATTAAGTATCTTACCTGTTCCATCAGGAGAGTTGTCATCAGCAAAAAGAAGGTCCAACTCTAAATTTGTAGAGTTGATCTGTCTAACCATTTCTTTAACATTCTCTTTTTCATTGTAGGTAGGAATAAAAATTAGTAGTCTATCCATCTCTTAAAGCATCCATAATTCTTATTATCATCTCTTTAAAACTAACCTCTCTCTTCCAGCCAGTCGCTTTAATTAATTTTGAAGGATTTCCTATCAAGACAGGCTTATTTCTTACAATTAAGCTACTATCTTCACATACATAATCCTTATAGTTTAAACCTAAATGGGAAAAAACTATCTCCACAAGCTCTTCTACGCTGTGAGCCTCACCGCTCGCTATTACAAAATCATCAGCATTTTTAAGATTTAAAATATTAATCATTGCCTTCACATAATCATAGGCATATCCCCAGTCGTTTACCGCCTTGAGATTCCCAATTAATAGTTTATTTTCTAAACCATTTTTTATGGCAAAGGCCCTTTTGATTACCTTAGTAAAAAGAAATCTCTCGGGTCTATATTCAGATTCGTGATTAAATAGGATTCCATTAGAAACAAACATATTATGTTTTTCTCTATAATATTTGGCTAAAAAAAATCCTGTGGCCTTTGTAATACCATAAAGGCATATAGGATTTATAGGCCTATTCTCATCTAATATCTCTACCTTAGGATTGCCATAAATTAAAGATGAGGCTGCATAAAAGATACGACCCTTAGGGGCATACAATCTCATTGCTTCCAGAAAATAACTAAACAAGACTGCATGGGTAAAATTACTCCTCTCAAATACATCAATATCAAGCCCTTGACTTTCTTCGGAAGAATGGTGATAACCTGCCAGATAGTATAAATATTGAGGATTATATCTTCTTACCATATCAAAAACTATCTCTTTTTTATATTCTTCTATATTTATCTCCCTTCTTTCAGATAAAAAAGATATCCTCTCTTTATAGAAGCATATAACCTCTTCATTCTTGAGATAGTTCAACAAGATCCTGCCATCCTGACCGCCAGCACCTACTATAAAAACATTAGCCATTAATTACCTCTAAGTTAGGAAGGGGAAAAACCAGTTTGCCACCACTTTTAAGATAGGAATCTTCTTTTGAAATAATCCCTTTTTTAAAATGCCATGGCAGAACCAAAAAATAATCTGGTCTAAGCTGCCTTGCATCTCTTTCGGATATAATCTTAATCAAACTTCCTGGGGTATAGTTACCAAACTTATCCTCATTTACCTCCGCTATATATTTAATATGCCTATCGTTTATACCACAAAACTGTAGGATTACATTACCTTTTGTAGAAGCACCGTAACCAAAAAACTTTTTGCCCTTCTTGATTTCATTCTCAATAAAACCAACTAGTTCATCTTTGTGTCTTAAAATAGCCTCTCTAAAATTTTTAAAAAAAGGCTCTTCATAAAAACCAATCCTTCTTTCATATTCCAAGATGGCTTTTATCTTCTTTGTAGCACTTTTATATCTCGATCTACTTTTTGCAGCATATAACCTTATGCTCGCACCGTTTACGTTATTTAGTTTTATCTCTAAAATCTTAAAACCAGACTTATCCAAGATCAATTTTATATCTCTCAATGAGTAATAAAGTAAATGCTCATGACATATTGTATCATAGCCGTTTTTTTTAAAAATATTGGGAGTATAGCTCTGTTCAAATACCCATAATCCATCATCATCAAGTAGATCATTAATCTCTTTAGCAAAGGCTACAGGATCTTCTAAATCATAAAACATAGCAATAGAAGTTATAACCTTAGGTCTTTTTTTACCTATAAGCTTAATAACCTTATCTTTGCTAAAAAAATCTGCTATTACCATAATGTCATCTCTATAATATTTAATAAACTTTAGAGCTGTTGGATCAACGCCTATCAGTATGTAATCTTTTTCGAAAAAGGAAAGAAAGGTGCCGTCATTACTACCTATATCCAAGATAATATCGTCTTTTTTCAGATCCAAGATTTTTTTAATATCCATAGAAATATCTTTCAGATGATTAACCATACTTACATTTAGGGCTGACCTATAGCCATAACTCTCGCCATAAAGCTTATACTTATCGAAACTATGTTTTAACTGAAGGACTCCACAGCCTTTTCCATTCTTTTCTGAACACTTAATAACCGTTAGGGGACCATAAGGTACAGATATAGTTTTTTTTTTGGGAAAAATGCCTGTAAAGGCTAAATTACCTAAAGATATTATCTCCTCAAAATCATCATTACCACAAATTCTACATTTTTTAATCTCTTTATGTTCTCTACTCATAGATATAGGCTCATCAGATAATCATAGATAATTGTATTTTCACCCCAAAAACTTCTTTCAATCCTAATCTCATTATTAATAGTATTACTCTTTGACCCCAATAAGACATCACTTAATAAATAAGAGGTATAGAGATACTCTTTAGCTATCTGAGGCATCTGCTTGAGAGTAAGAATAATCTTTTTTGACTGGTCTCTCATCTTATAAATATCCCTAACACTGATACTCCTAAATAGTTCTATCCAACTTTTTTCTATATCAGTCATTCTTAGATAGGCTTTGCTTTTTATGACACTATCCCACATATTAGTCAAATCTCTCTCATCTAAGTAGGGAATTGTTGTTATAGCAAGACCCAACAGTAAATTCATCCTCTCATCAAAGCTAAGAACTTTTTCTGGATCCTTTAAATATGCTTTTAATTTTAACATATCTTCCAGTATCTCTTTTGGCGTATTATAACAAATCTCATCATAAAGGAAGATGTCTCTTACAACTTTTGCTTTATAAGCCATCTTAGACCTTGAAAAGCAGCTATTATCGGTAACATAATTAAATCCTTTATTTTCTTCCTCAAAAAATCTAAGTAAAGGCACATAATAATTGGCTATTTTTAAGAAGTCTCCTGCACCAACATTCATAAATCTTGCCATTGGTGCTTGTCTTTCAAGGATAGGTAAGTAATCACTATTTGCTGTGATATCAAAAGTATTAAAAAATTTCTCCATTGTCTCTTTACTGCCAATTTTTCTGACTTTAATGTCACAAAGGGTATTTATATTTAGTTTATTTAAAAAATAATTTACTTCATTGTTTGTCACAAGACTTTTTATTGTCCCCAGCTTCCCTTTCTTCTTTAATATTATAAGCACCTCATTATCATTAGGTGCGTATATATAATAATCTTCAAAATGCTCAGACAAGGCTTTAAATACCGATACCATCAATCTAATATCAATCTCATACAACTGAAGCCATTGAACCAAGACCCCATCGTCTTTTAGATCCTCAGCAACAATCTTATAAAACTCATTAGTAAAAAGACTAGCAACTCCTGTTATCCAAGGATTAGAAGGCTCCGAAATAATGATATCATACTTTTTTTTATTCTTTATGAAAAAGTTCCTCGCATCATCAATAACTATCTTGCTTCTTGCGTCTTTAAAGACAAGGTCATTAAAGGGCGAGAAAAACTTACCTGCCTTTACAACCTCTTTCTCAATCTCAACAGTATAGACCTCTTCAATATTTCTATTACTTAATAATATATTACTGCTTACCCCTGTTCCCATTCCAATATTTACAGCACTCTTTGCCTCTGGCATATATAGCTGTGGTAGATACCCTAACAAGAAGACCGTGTACTCATCTAACTCGGGAGGTCTCTTAGGATCTATGCATAAAGCACTATCACTTTTTCCATTTGTTCTAATAGAAAGGGCATCATCAATATTTACAACCGATATACTTGCCGTCTTGCCATCTTTATAATAGATAATTTTTGCTTCTTTATCTTTGATTAACTCTCCTGTCCTGTAAATTCCTGAAACAAGCTTTAAAGGTTTGGGATCAAAAAAATAACCTATAAGGACAACTGTTAAAGCTGTAGCAAAGTAAAAATATTTTTTGTTGAATAAACTTTTTCTTTCACCACCAAACTTTAAAAAAAGCTCAATACCAATCATAATATCAATCAAGGCACCTATAATAAGAGAATCCTTAAGACCTATTATAGGAATCAGAAAATATATAGTAATAGTAATTCCTAAAACAGCTCCAATAGTATTAACTCCATAGACATAGCCTATTACTTTTTCACCATAGCCATTCTTAATCAAGATATGCGTTATCAAAGGCAATGTCATACCAGCAAAAAATGTGGCAGGAAACATTATTAAGATGGATATAGATTGAGTAACAAAATTGTAAAGATGATAACCTTCTTGAGTTTTAGGGAAAATATTAAAAAGATAACAAAAAATATCAAAAGAAATGTTATAAAAAGGCAAAGTTGCAATGGCAAAAAAACCCATAAGCACCTGTACCTTGATGAGATAAAAAATACAATTATTTATATTTTCTATCCTCTTGCTCAAAAAGAAGCCACCAAAGGCAAGTCCTAATAGAAAAGAAAGAAGCATTATCTCAAAGGAATGAACAGAGTTCCCAAAAATTAAAGATAGCATCCTTATCCAGGTCACTTCATAAATAAAAGAAGAAAAACCTGTAAGAAAGGCAACAAAAAAAAGTAGATAATATCTATCGTCTAATTTTAAAGAATTTGGTAACGTATCAGTAATATCCTTAGTAGTGTCCTTAATTTTTTCTTTTTTTTGTAAAAAGATAATTACTAATGCTATAAAAATATTTACATAACCAGCTAAAGTTATAGTCTCTCTAAGACCTAAATAATCAAGTAGAATAAAACCTGACAAAAAGATGCCTGCCACCCCACCAATTGTATTAGTAAAATATAAGCTTGCTAAAATCTTGCCTCTATTAATGTTATTCTCAAGTTTAAATAAGAAGGAACTTATTAAAGGAAAAGTAGTACCCAAAAGAATAAACTGTGGGATAATTAGAATAGTAGAGGAGATTATTCTGTAGAGATCTATATATAGGGGCTCTGAAATATCTGGAATAACAAATCTATAGGAAAAGTCAATAAAGCTTCTAAAAATAGGATCAAAAAAAATGGCATATAATCCAACAATAACCTCTACTAAAATATAAAAAAAAGCAGGATCCTTTATCTTCCTAATAAAATAACCTATTAAAAAAGAGCCTATAGTCAATCCTCCCATAAAAACTGCTAAGACTAAGGTTTGAGAATAGGAAGAGTGCCCTAAAAACAATTTAAGATAGTAGGTAAACAAAAGCTCGTAAATCAGCGCAGAGAAACCAGATAATGCAAAGAGCACATAGATAACTATAAGTCTCATAATAATCTTATGCTAACAAATGTATCAAACCTTTGTCAAATTGTCGATTTTAAATAAAAAATTGTAACTTTAACAAAACTTAATATTAGCCTATTTTTAATTTATAACGGTGCTTGCTAAAAAAAAGAGAAATTCTTAAAATATCTTTAATGTCACCACAAATAATTATAAAGAAGTCAAAGCTTATACAAGCTTTTTTATATCTTTTATATCTGATTATAGTTGCCGAGATTATTCTTAGAATTCCTTTTATTTACAATCGTATTTTCAAGAGCTATGAGCTTAAGGCACCTAACGTAAGAATTAAAACTCGAGAGATTAATGGATACAACAAAATTTTATATTTACTTCCCCAGCCCAATAGTGTGTGGGAGTTTATCTATCCTTCTTCCAGCTTTTTTTCTTCAACTGAGAAAAGGGGTTTTATAAAAACAAATAACTATGGCTTTAGAGGTAAAGACTTTGATGAGAAAAAACCAAAAAACTCAGTTAGAGTTGCCTTTTTAGGTGACTCCTTTACCTTTGGGTGGGGGCTTTTTGATGCTGAAACCTACCCAGAGAAAGTATGTAAAAAACTTAGAGAGCTTTTCCCTAACAAAGACATAGAATGTATGAACCTTGCATCCCCTGGAAACAACATTTTTAACTGCTATCATATATTTATGGATATAGCCTTAAGACTAACTCCTGATATTGTTATTTACGGCTTCAACATAAATGATGTTGAAGGTAACATTTTTTATTATGATAAAAAAAACAACAAAATTGAACCCAATCCCCGAATTTTAGACTTATTTGAAGGTGCCCCTATGAATATTGATTACAGTGATAGATTTTTTAGCTTTTCTTACCTATACAGATTTATCGATCTAATGTTCTTTTTAAGGGATCTAAAAAGCCAAACTATACAAAGCTACTACAACCTTTATTCCGAAGATAACTTAGATGATTTGCAACTAAATATTACTTCTTTGATAGAGCTTAAGAATGAATGTGATAGAAGAAATATTAAGTTTATAGTTTTGTTTTTTCCTATCCTATATAAGCTCAACGATGAGTATCCTTTCTTTAAGATTCATAGCTTTATGCATAATGTTTTTCAAGAAAATAAAATAACATACATTGATTTATTCCCATATTTTAGAGTTTATAAAGACTATGAGCTATGGGTGCATCCCAAAGACAAACACCCAAACGATAAAGCAAACAGTATAATCGCTGAACTGCTTGTAGAGTTTTTATCAAAAAATTTTTTAGAAAAATCAGATAACAAAATGCCAAATTACCATTGATTAAAGAAGCTTGCCCTATCAATTTTATAATCCACATTCAAAAAAGTAGAAGGGATAGATGAGTTTGTATAGTAATTAATCTTTGATTTCTTACTCTTTTTATAAAAAAAAGATATGGGGATTATGATCAAAAAATAAGTTATAGTAAGAAAAACCCAGTTATTCACAGTGCCTATAATTTTTACAGTTTTTTTTAAAGCATATACATATAACCTTAAGGATTTAGTAGATAGCTCTATTAGAATCAGCAAAATCAATGGTATATATATCCAGAGGTATTTTCCGTAAAGGAGCAATAAAAAAATAATTATTAACAATGGTAATCTATTAATTTTTGTATCTTTCATATAGTACCACTAAAAAAATGTATAAATAAAAGGAGAGAGTCCTGTTAACTCTGAATACAAAATGATACTCAACAATAGAAGAAAAATTATAATTGGGGCTAACCACCACTTTTTAGTTACTCTCAAAAAAATTAAAAGCTCTATTAAAATATGCCTTTTCACTTTTTTTGTAAACTATGAAATCTTCGATAAATAAAAGATCAATATCTGTCTTCAAATAACACTTTATGGCATCTTCAGGGCTACACACAATAGGTTCATCCTTTACATTGAAGCTGGTATTTAATATTATACCAAAACCTGTATTTTCCTTAAACTTTTTTAATAATCTATAAAACTTATAGTTAGATCTTTCATTTACAATCTGAGCCCTTGCTGAAAAATCAAGATGTGTTACAGCTGGAAAAACTGAGCTTGAATAATTAATCTTATCCTCCACAGACATATTATCAATGCTGTGACAATATTTTCTAAGGCCTTCTTTAATTTTAGAGACTAGAAGCATATAGGGGGAGCCTGTCCTCTCTTCAAAGACCTCTCTAAAATCTTCTTCTAACACTGCTGGTGCAAAGGGACGAAAGCCCTCTCTAAATTTAACTTTTAAATTAACAATCCTTTGCATCTCCTTGTTTCTTGGATCAGCTAAAATACTCCTATTTCCCAAAGCCCTTGGCCCCCACTCCATTCTTCCCTGAAACCAGCCTATCACCTTTCCTTTAATAAGCTCCTTCACTGCTTCATCAACTAATTTTTCAAAGTTATCAAAGTGTAAGTAACTTAACTTATATTTTTTTAATACAGGAATAATCTGCAAGTTAGAAAATTCTGGTCCTAAAAAGCTCCAATTAAGTTTGTCATAATCTTCCTTAATTATCTCTCTTTGCTTATCAAAATAGATATGATAACCACAAAAAGCAGCTCCCATAGCCCCACCTGCATCTCCTGCCGCTGGTTGTATCCAGATATTATCAAAGATGTTTTCTTCTAAAATCCTTGAGTTAGCTACACAATTTAAAGCCACGCCGCCTGCTAAACATAAATTTTTAGATCTTGTAATCTCTTTAGCGAGTTTACACATTTTTAATATAGCAGATTCTAATATTCTCTGACTTGCCAGAGCCATATCACAATGCCATTGTTCAATCTTTTCATCTTTCTTTCTTCTTTCGAATCCAAAAAGCTCTTTCCATTTTAGATCTTTTACCATCCTGTCTTCATAGAGGTAATCAAAAAAATTCTGTTTAAGAAACACGGAACCATCATCATTTATCTTAATAATCTGTTTAAACTTATCGTAAATTGCCTCATAATCTTTTGACCTTTCATTCCCATAGGGGGCAAGCCCCATAACCTTATACTCATCAGAGTTTACCTTAAAACCTAAATAATATGTAACAGAAGAGTAAAAGAGTCCTATTGAATGGGGAAAATACATCTCTTTGAATACTCTTATCTTGTTTTCTCTACCATGGCCTATAGAGGCTGTTGCCCATTCTCCCACACCATCTATGGTAATAATAGCGGATTCATCAAAGTTAGAGGGATAAAAGGCACTTCCTGCGTGGGCAAAATGATGTGGCACAAAAGCAATCTTATTAAAGAGCGCTTTATCATCCTTCACATTTTTTAGATAGTTATAAATAATATCTTTAAGAAAGATTTTTTCTTTTATCCATACAGGAATCTGTTTAACAAACGATTTTAGTCCCTTTGGCGCATTTATTAATACATTCTCCAAAATCCTTTCAAACTTAACAAATGGCTTCTCATAAAATACAAATAGATCAATATCCTCGATACCTAATCCATTATTTTTTAGACAAAAATCTAAAGCATTGATAGGAAAAGACATATCGTTTTTTATACGACTAAATCTCTCTTCTTGGATAGCATTAATAACCTTACCATCTATTAACAAACATACAGCTGAGTCGTGATAAAAGGAAGATATACCGATAATGTTCATAATATAATTATTTCATTTACCTTTTATTTTTTATAGATACTTTCTAATCTCTCAATATTTTTTTTAATAAAATCATCTTGAGGAGCCATCTTCAAGGCTTTCTTAAAATAAGTTTTTGCCATTTCATAATTTTTCATTTCAGCATAAATAATGCCCATTAGATTTAGGCTATCTACATTATCTTCACTAAGAGAGAGAGCTTTTTTTGCGTAAAGAAGTGCTGTCTCATAATCTTTTTTGAAAATGAACAATTGGGTCATAGTATAAAAATATAATGGGTCATCAGGATTTAAAGAGATAGCCTGATTCAAAAAATCATAGGCCCTTTCAAAATCCCCCTTCTCTAAAAAAAACCTGCCATATCCATAAAATACTTCATCATTTTTATGGTCTAATATATGAGAAATTGAGAGTGCCTTTTCTGCTTCATCAAATTTACTTTCAGACAAGAAAACGAGAGCCAACATGGAATAACATTTAGATTGAAATTTGCCTTTAATATCAATACACCTATTTAAAACTTCCTTTGCCTTTTCTAAGTCACCCATGTCTTGATAATGTTTCGCTAAATGGACATAAGCAGCATCATTTTTATTAGATTCCTCTGAAGCCCTTTTGAAATAGGTAAAGTTATCCTTGAAATAATCAAGTCTTTGGTAGGTAAAGAAGCTAAAAAACAAAACTATAAAAACCAAAATCCCATAGGCTAAAAATACCTTCTTTGACGATAAATAATCAATAAACTCAGTAAAAATTATTAGAACACCTAAAATTGGGATATAAAGATACCTGCCAAAAATATTTATAGGTGCTATAAACCCAACAACCGGTATTAAGGTAATCAAAAAATATAAAAAAGCAAACAAAAGGGTCTTTCTTTTTCTGAATAGAAAAGCGATAATGGCAATGGAAAATAAAAATAAAATAATGAATACTCCCAGAAACAAGTAATTAATCGAGCCTGTTAGATCAACTTCATATTTTATAAGTTTTATGGAAAAGGGGTTAAAGATATAGCTAACAAAATATGCATAATGTAAAATCGGATAGTAAATTTGATAGATAAAATCTGATGTTTGGCCATACGGTTTTGGTAAAATACTTATTCTTAAAGATATATATATAAAAGCTGGAATTATATAGCTTATAAGATAGGGTAGAAGTTTTTTAAATTTATCTTTCTCAACAAAAAAATATGCATATAACCAAAATATTAAAAAAAATGTCAAAGCCATCTCTTTGACAAAAATTGATATAAAATAAAGTGGAAATGAGAGATAAAAAAATTTTCTATTAAAATTTTCACAAAATTTTATTAAAAAGAAAAAAGAAGCAAAAAGAAATATCCCACAGAGAGGTTCGACAAAGCCCGATATCCATGCTACAGCATCTACCAAAGCTGGATGAACGGAAAAAATAAGGGCACCCCAAAAAGAGGGTACCGTCTTTTTAGTAGCTTTCTGTAATATAAGAAAAATCCATATACTACATAAAAGATGTAAAATTAATGAAAAAATCCTATAGTAAATGGCATCTTTCAGAAAAAGCTTATATTGAAGCAACATAAAGCTCATTGTTATCGGTCTGTAGTGGACACTGTCTTTAAAAGTTGGCATCCCGTTGAAGAAAAAATCTTTTGCCATAGCCCAATCTTTTAGATGTGGGTTGTTGAGAATATAAATAAGGTCATCCCATACAAAGTCATATCCTAAGCTCTTGAAATAAACAAAAACACAAATTACGACAATCACAAAAGACAAAAAAATTAAATTTCTTTGTTTAATTTTTTCCATAAAAAACTATTCTAATCTCCTTATAATGATTTTATAATAAAAGAAATTAAATCATGAAAAAAAAAGTTTTATTTGTCTATCCGGATTTTGAGAATTTAGGTATTGCTTATCTCCTTTCAATTTTAAAAAAAGAAGGAGTGGAATCTGATTTATTCTTTTATAGGTCCTTTGACCCTTATCTGAAATCATCTTTTAAAATTAATTATTCAGAACTCGCTAAGAAAATAATAGATAGAGAAACAAAAATAGTCTGTTTTTCTGCATTAACAGATAATTATATCTTTCAATTAAACTTAGCTAAGGAAGTAAAAAAAATATCACCAAAAACATTAATAATTTTTGGTGGTATTCATACTACCTTAGTCCCAGAAAAAGTAATATCAAATGCTTTCATAGACGCCATTTCCATAGGAGAGGGAGAGATATCTTTAAAAAATTTTATAAATAGCCTTGAAATAAAAGAAAAGGAAATATTTCTTCCTGATAAACCCGTTGAAGGTATCGTTTTTAAGAGAGACAATGTTTTGTTAGGAGAGTTTTTAGAAGGTCCTCTTTCAGATCTCGATAAAATCCCATTCCCTAACAAAGAACCTTTTTATAAAGAGATGCCCTTTCTCAAAAGAGAATACTTAATAATTACAAGTAGAGGATGTCCCTATTATTGTTCTTATTGCATTAACGATTACTATAAAACCTTAAAGAGCAGGTTAATCATCCGACAAAGATCTGTTGAAAATGTACTAGAAGAGCTTTTATATGCAAAAAAAAAATTTGGTATTAAATATGTCCATTTTGCCGACGATTTATTTGGATTAAACAAAAACTGGTTGATAGATTTTTCAAGAGATTATAAAAAATATATTGGATTACCTTTTCTCTGTAGTCTCAGTCCCCTCAATATAGATGAAGAAAAGATAGAGTTGCTAAAAAAAGCAAATTGCCTTGATATACAAATGGGGGTACAATCTTTTAATGAAGAGCTTTGCAAAAATGTTCTTAGAAGACCTACTTCTAATAAAAAAATCATAGAATCAATTGAAATTGTAAAAAAACATAAAATCTTTCTTCAAACAGACCATCTAATAGGTATCCCCGATGATACTATTGAAAATCATGAAAAGGCTATTCTTACTTATAATGAACATAGACCAAATTTAATTAGTCTTTTTTTCTTAAACTACTACCCTAAGACAAGTATTACAAATTATGCCTTAGACAAAGGCTATTTAAAGGAAAATGATATAAGGATTGTCGAAGAAGGATTACACTCAAAAAAGGGGCTTCATTGGCGTGAATTTAATGATGAAAACTATTATGGTCTTATATTTCTTTATAATTATTTATTCCTTTTTCCAAAATGGTTAGTAAAAAAAATTATTAAACATAGATACTATAAGTTTATAAAAATAAAAAATTATTATCTTACCATAGCGCTGCCAAGAGTATTTTTTAGCATCTTTGATCGCCGATATTTTACAGGAAGAGGATATATATTAAGGTTTTTGTACAACATCTTGCACCTTTGAAGAAAATCCAAATTTTAATATTATTTCTTTATTTCTTCTAAACATCTCATTTTTAGGATCTAATTCTATTGCTTTATCTATGTACATTATTGCTTCATCAATATGCCCTAAAAGTAAAGCTATATAACCTGCCTTATTATAGAAATCTGGGTTTAGTTTATCATACTTTATAGCTTCTTGTATTACAATATAGGATTTGTTTAGCTGATCTGTTTCTAAATAAATTGAAGCAAGATTATAATAAGGAAAAGAATACTCTTTGTTCAGCTCTATACTTTTAAGACAATATTTTTCTGCTTCAACATAATCACCTTTCTCAAAATATAAAACACAAAAATTATTCATAACTATATGTATATCTTCTTCGCCCATATATTTTAAAGCAGTCTCAAAGGCATCTTCAGCTTCATTAAACCTTTTTGCTGATAGATAATAAGTTCCTAAATGAATATAAGCTCCATAATAATCAGGTTTATCTTTTATCATTTTCGATAAAAAATTAAATTGGTCGCTCCAGTGAAAGTTCCTAAAAACAGTCAATAAAAAAAGTATTAATAAATAAACAAAAAACAATTTTTCCAGATATTTTTTTGCCTTCTCACTTTTAAAAACCTCATAAAGTTTTAAAAAATAATAAGAACAAAAAACAATTAGACCATAGGAGGGTAAGTATAAATATCTATCGGCAATTAAAGACACTCTTATAAATGTAGCTATACCTGAAACAGGTAAAAGAAAAAGTAGGTAGAATACCAAGAAAAAAGTAATCAGTCTTTCTCGTTTGTAGAGAGTAAATATAAATAAAATGAATAAAAATAAAATCCCCCAACTAATAAATGAATATAAATTTGGCTCTGACAATATCTTTGGCTCATTATATAACAACCTTAGGTCAAAGGGATAAAAAAACAATTTGAAGTAACTTAAAATAACTAAAGGGATAGTTGCTATTTTCGACTGAAAAGGGAAATAATCAGTTCCCCAAAAACTGTTTACAATATTAATCCTAACAATAATATATCCTATAGACAAAAGCAAAGTGAAAAGAAAGGTAATATATATATTTTTTTTAAACTTATCATTCTTGAAGAAAGGATATATCAAAAAAATTATCGGTAAGACTATTGAGGTTTCTTTGGTTAAAATTGTTAAGGCATAGAAAAATATTGTTGCACCAAAATATTTGTATTTCCCTTCATCTAATAATTTCAGATAAAAATAAAAAGAAGCAAATAAGAATAATGCACTTAACACATCTGCTCGAGCGGATATCCAGACAACTGGTTCAGCGTGAACGGGATGAATAGCAAATATAATGGAGCTTAAAAGAGCAACATTTTTATTTAATATTTTCTCAGTAATCAGAAATACTAAAAAAACATTTAGAATATGAATTATTAATGAAGTTAAGTGATATCCGAAGGAATTAGTATTATAAAGAAGATAATCTAATCCGTAGCTTATTAACATTAGTGGTCTATAGTAAAAAGGTTGTCCAACAATATTGGTACTTTTGAAAAAATCCAATAAATCAGAAAAATTCTTTAATATAAATTTAAATTTATCTAAGTGTACAATATCATCCCATACAAAATCCATAAAGAGGGCATTAAAGAAGCATAAAATAGTTAAAATTGATATAAAAACAAAGAAACTTATCTTTTTATCAAAATATCTTTCAAAAATCATTTTGTAGTATCCATATAACTAAAATAAAATTCTTTCAACTCCATTAATCACTTCTTCCTCACTTATGAAAAGCCTCTTTATACCCCTCTCATTTTTAAATAGTACACTATCTACTATTACATCAAATTTCTTATCTGTTGAATATGGTACTGTAAAGATATATTTTTGGCCAATATTTTCAGGATTATATGAAAGTTCAAGGTCTCCATTTTTTGTTTTTAAGTTTACTATAATGACCCCTTTCTCTTTTGTTACTAATTTTACCCCCTTAACCCTTTCTACAATAGCTATGTAATCATGTAAGTTATCTTTAAAATCGGCTTCAAAGACTATTCTTAAGTGCTTAGAGGGATAGCCTCCAAATACAAGATTATTCAAAAATAAATCATTAATATTATCATTTAACTCTACCTTATCTTCATATTCTGTTACATAGGGATTATAAGAATTATAAACTAAACTCCAACTATTTGCCACATACTGATAAAGATTAGATATGATTAAATAGGGGGTATTGTTTTTATCCATCAAACTAACAATCTCATCTTCAGATTTTGAGTAAATAGCCTTTATATACTCAAGTTCCTTATTATTTCTTGCATTGGTAATAAAGTTATGTGCGATTGCAGGCCTGTTTCCCAAGGTTACTACGTAATGCCCAATGTCCCAGGCAGTAAAAATACCATAGGGCACCTCACCTCTTTGAAACCTCTCTTTATCTTTAGTATTCTCCCTAAGGTAATTCATAGTTTCATAGATAGTGTGTTTCCCAAAATCATAATTTTCATAACCCAGTCTAAACCATATTATTGTCATAACAAGCATATTTATTAGAGCTACTATTAAAAAAATATGCTTTTTTATAAATGTTTTTCCTGATTTATAATATTCAAAAGCTAAATAACCACAGAAAATTGCTATAAAAGGAACAAAAAAGATACCCATTCTGATCTGAAAAAATGTTAACAAGAAAAAATATACTAAGGCAAAAAAAAGTAATTCATTATTTTTCTTCTTAATCTCTCTATAAATAATAAAGGGACTGATGAGATAAAAAATACTAAAAAAAAACAGATTTCTAACAAAATCATCAATAAAAAATCTATTATTACCAAAAAACAATGGTTGTGACTCACTGACTAAACCCATAAGTTGACTCTCTGCCGTCTTTGTTAGATAGCCCATTCCACCAAAAACCTCAAAGAATATCCCCCTAAAAATTACAAAAATGACTACTGTTAGAGTTAAGGGAATAAATTTTGGTATATGCTTTGCCCCATAAAGAATTGCAGCAAATGACACAAAGGCAACGAAGAAGCAAAAATCTACATGAAACCTTGAAAAAAATCTGTAAGAATAATCAAAGACATTATAACCAGAAAAAGTCAAATACAGATAGATTAAAGAACCTGAAACAAAGAACGGAATGGCTATATTAACCCAATTGAACTTATTGTTTTCTTTCTTTATCATATTAACTAAATTAAATAAAAAAACGGGACCATAATATAAAGGTGCACCTGGCCAATTGAAGAAGCTTAGTGTTACTATAATAGATAAAATGATAACCTTCCAAATTTTATTCTCTAAGTAAGCAAAAGACAGATAAAAAGATAAAACCAAAAAAACTTCTAAAGCATGATGGTCTATATTGCCAACGCTCTGAGAACTAACAAATAATGTTGAAACTGCTAATATACTAAGTGAGACTATAGTCGCTGTTATATGCCTTTTACTTAAATATAACAATATTAATAATAGAGTTAATAACCCTACAAAAAAATTTAAAAAAACAGATGAATAAATAGGATTACCAATTATTTTTGCAAGACTACCACCTATGAAATCAAATAAAGGCGGCCATGGAACAAAATCACCCTCTGGATATGATAAAAAAGGATCAAACATAAGCATCTCTGGATAATTTTCAAAGGTATAAATTATTCTTTTTAAATGATAAAAACTATCAGGACCAACAAGTCTAAGTTCGGGAAAGGCAAAGACATATCTTAAAAAGCTCAATCTGTTGATAATATTAAAAAGTATTACCACACCTAAAATACTGAAAAAAATCTTTTTATCTTTCCCCATTTCTTAACTCTTTTTCTATATCTATTTCAAATTGTCTAATATCTTTTAGCAAGTTAATATTATTTATTATACTATAAGGCCTTCTCAAAAAGTTAATAGCTTCTAAATTTCTGTTAACTCTCCAAAGTAAATAACCAAGATTATAATTTGTTTTATAAAAATTTTCATCAATTTGAAAAGCCCTGTAGTAATTTAGAAGCGCCTTATCTAATTTCATCATATTTTGGTAGGTAGTAGCAATATTATTTTAAATTAGAAGGTTATGCTTATTTATCTGAGAAGCTTTTTAGTAATAGGGGAGAGCTTCTTCATCCCTTCTTGTTAGACTGTATAGGTTCTCAGACATTACATAAGCCTCTAAATAATCTCTTCTTATATCTATTGCTTTCTTGGAAGGCCTTTCGGAAAAATCAATATTTCCTTTTATAAGATTAAAAGGGGCAAACTCATGATGAACTCCTTTATAGTTAGGATCATCTTTTATCTTTTTTGTCAGAAAGCCACCTTGGTTCTTCCAATTAAAATTCCAAAAAAAACTATAAAGTCCCATAAAACCAATTGCTATATAAAGAACTACCTTTTTATTTACTTCTTTTATAATAAATAGAACTAAAGAAAACCAAAAAAACCCTCGGAAAATATAAATACCTTTCTTCGAGAGGTGAGATATCAATAAGACTTAGAAATCTGAGGCCGTTATAAGTGAGATTATTATTGAGACAAAACAAAAAAAATCCATATCTTCCCCTTATTTTAAAAAAGAAAATAAATATAATAACTAAGAAAATTGCGTATGGCATATATCCAAACTGAAAAAAATCTTTATATAGGCAATTGATGATAAATCAATTTAAGTTGGTAGAGGAAAAACAATAATCTAAGATACTCAAAATACAATCTAAAAGATTAAGGATTTATATCCCCAAAGAGCGCAATCCAAGCCAAAACTAAACATCAGCAGAGGTCTATAATTAATAGGCCAAATATCAGTGGGCATGGGTTCTACAAAAAAATAAAAATCTATTTAATTCTATTATTTTGAGGTTTTCCAGTAGAAAGGAGATATCATCCCAAACAAGATCAAATAAAAGAGTGTTACTAAATATAATGAGATTGTAGATATAAATCACAAAAATTGACACAGGATAGTCATCCTTAAATCTACCTGATAAACAATTAATCTCATATAACCCTAATCTTTTCTTATTTTTTCTATATTTTGCAATAGCCTTTTGTCATAGGGTCTAATTTTTAATCCTTCGAGAAAATAACTTTCTGCATTTTTATTATTTCCACTAATAAATTCGATAACTCCTAAATTATTCAAAATGTCTGGATATTCTCTTAAGTATTTTTTTGCTACTTTCTTTGCAAGTTCAAGATGATATTTTGCCTTTTCTCTATCACCTTCTTCTAAAAAAAGTACCCCTAAGTTATAATTAATTTTCATGTTATACTTATTTGTATTTAAGTAATTCAAATAAATTTTTTTAGCCTCCTCCCTATTGCCTTTTATAATACTGATAAAAGCCTCTGTAGCGACTAAATAATCTTTTTGGTATTTGGCTATTTTCATTGCTTCTAAAAACTCCTTTTCTGCAGCATCCAAATCACCATTGTTTAAATAGAGTATCGCAAGGTTATTTCTATAACTGTCTTCTTCAGGATATTCTCTCACGAGCTCTTTTGCGTTTTCTAAGTCATTTTTCCAGATATCCACTCTATTAAAACTTATAATGGAAAAAATTATAATAACAAAAAAAGATACTAAATAAAGGTATTTAGAATAGTTAGATAAATTTTTTTTTGCAACCGCAAAAAACATTATCAGTATTCCACATAAGGGCAAAAAAAGATATCTGTCAGATATAAAAGACCTATCAATTAACTTGAAAACTCCTGAAAAAGGTACGTATGTTAGCCAAAAGAAGAAATAACCAACTCTTGCAATAGGATTTTTCAAAGCAATAAAGGTAGTAACAGTTAAAAAACACACAAAAATTAATATTGAACTCATTACTTCTAAATCCATTGATTTCTTGACCACTAACTCATGATAATAGAGTTTGAGATTAAAGGGGAAGACAAGATTAAAAATTGTTTTTTTAAAAATAATAAAAGACGTTAATAATCTCTCATATAAACTATGTTCAATTTTTAAAGTAATTCCCAAAAAACTTCTTACATACAAATATAAAATTACAATAATAGAAAAAGAAAATAACAAAATTATTTGTTTTTTTTTAATTTTTGCTACATTTATATTTACTGATTGATTAAAAACCAAAAAAATTACCAATGGAAATACCATTAACCCTATCTCGTGTATTAGAGAGGCCATAACACCAGAAATTAAAATTAGAAAAATATTAATGTTGCCTTTCTCAAAAATTTTTTCAGAAAAAGTTATCGCCAAGACAAAAAAAATGCCTATTAAAATCTGATTTCTTGCTGAAATCCATGAAACAGTTTCTACATTTATAGGATGAGACAAAAAAAGTAATATTAAAATTAAAGCTAAGTTTCTATCAGAAAACTTTTTTAAGCAATAGCAATAAAATAAAATAAGGAAAAATATAAAAAAAAATATATTAAGGATATGGTAATAAAAGGGATTGTCATTAAAAAGATTAAATGTGATTAGGAAATAGATTGTATCTAAGGGCCTATAATAACTTTCGTCTCTATAATTAATCTGAGTAGAAGTAAAGATCCTTTTAATATCTTCCAAAGAAAAATACAAACTATTGTCAAAAATATTCATCCAATCATCGGTAACAAAGGAAAAAAATACTGTTTTTCCATAAATTATAAGGGACATAAAAATAATTACTGAGATGTACAGGTAAAAGTAGTGCTTCTTTAAGTTATTATTCATCATTAAGTAGAAACTTAACAGTCAAAACAATTCCATTTTTAACTACAATATCAATATTTTTTTCTGGCACAAACACCTTGATAATGTTATCCCCTCTAAAAATCGCTGATCTATCAAAAGCGTATTTATTTCCATGAACATCTCTAACTTCTAATAACTGCCCTAAACTATTTACATTATTCATTATCAAACTTAACTCATAGGTCTGGTCTTTTTTTACAGGATTATCAATACTAATAGAATAAATTTGAGAAGGTCTTCCAAATATTTCTACAAAACCACTACCCCCTCTTACATCAAGCTTCTCATAGCTTAATCTTTTTTTTATAACTTCTGTTTTAGCATCAAGCTTAAGTTCCAAAAATTTATTAGATTTGGGGGGTATCTTCTCTCTAACATTTGTAGTCAAACCTTCATCAAGGGCATGAAATAAAATCTCCCCCTCGCTATTACCAGCATTAACAACTTCTATGAAAAATTTTTTGCTTCTATTTTGTTTTATTTCACCTAAATCAATTTTCTTATCCAAAATAAAAAGTTTGCTATAAAACTCAACTTTATTGAACCAGCTAACAGTAAGTGTTTTTTGTTTAATTGTGTCTTTCTCTTTATATACTATCTTCACAGATTCAATAAATCTGCCGGGGTTAGTGCCCGAGTTGAATCTTAATTCGCCATATATAGCTTTCAGGGGAGACAGATATTTCCTCTCAAGATTAAAATTTAAGCCACATTGATTTATAACCCCTAAGATCTCTATTGGCTCATTGCTATTATTAAAAACTTTAATATTAAAAGTGTATTCCGTTTCTTTTAATATTTCTCCAATCTTGATGAAATCTGGCTCTATCTTTAGTGCAAAAACAATTTTTACATTAAAAAAAAGAAGAAAGATAATTAAAATTTTATTTAGTTTCATCAACAATATTATATCTGTTCTTTAATATCTCTTTAAAATATATAATCATATCAATATAATCGGTATCATCTTCGCCCTCAATTAACCTATGGAAATAGCTTATATCTTCCTTACTTCCTACCTCACCTAAAATTTCTGCTACCTTCAGTTTGGTATATTTATTAGGAAATCTCTCAAAGTAGCTTTTAGCATAATTTTTGGTAAACTCTTTATAATCTATCTTAAAGATACTCATAATGTCTATCAGGCCATCCAAGGTCTCATTAACAATCTTCTCATTTTTCCCATATCTTTCTTCAACAAGTTTAATATAGTCTAAATAGCTTTGGGGACAACAATATGCCCAAACCCATCCAACTCTAATAATCTCTTCTTCATCTTTTTTGTTATAAAACCATTGAGGCAAAATCTTATCACAGTCTATCCTTTTTTTATCATTTTCAAGACCTATAGTTACTTCAATGAAATATTCTTTTGGATAACCCATTATATCTTCTAAAATCTTTTTTAAGTTTTCCTCATTAGCCGTTAGTGTTAATGTTGTCAATACCTTTGCATATTCTAACTTATAGGGTTTAATAAGAACTTCATTTAAAGCAAAATCATATCCCCTTGTACCCAATCCTGCTATCATTTCTAATAAATCTGCCCTGTCGTTTACATTTTTCTCATCTTTGTATACTTCAATAAGAAAATCTAAATATTTTTCTTTAAAATGAGCTAATAGCATTACTGCATCTTTTTTTCTTGTTTTTTTTGCAATTTTAACAAGTTCATTCTCATAATATTCATCATCTACACCTTTAAGATTCACTAAATTTTCAAGATTTCCTTTTTGTTCATAAATTTTTCTAAACCCATATTTTTTCATTTCTAAAGGTGCGTTTAGAAGATAATTATAAACTTCTAGTTTTATATAATTTTCATCAACTAATTTTTTAATAAAGCTCCAGGTTTTATCATCATACCTATTTGGAAAAGCTGATATATATTCTAATTGTATTGCTATAAAATCTTTATCTCTTTCTTCAATTACGGTAGTAAAAATAGCCTCGTCTTCCCCAATAATAGGCAAAAGTCTTTTTAAAACATAAATTTTTGTTACTTTATTAAAATCTTTATAATGCTTGAAAACCTCTTTCCCACTATCTTCATATAAATCATTTATATCCAAAAGTAAAATGCCATCTTTATAAAACTGACCTTTCATCATTTCTATAATAAAAGGTAACTCTTGGCTATTATAGGCAAAGTAATTTTTAGCAAATTTAAGCACAAAGGGATCTTTTAATCCTTCTTTTCTAATTCTATCTTTAAAATAGATGAGTGCCTCGAAAAAAAACTGTGATTCCCTATCAGCAATTAAATGTTCTAAAATTGCAGTCTTTAGATGGGGCTCTTTTAAAAAGAAATTAAAATATCTATCATAAATCCTTTTTTCAGGTCTACTCATAAGGATGTTAAAAACTTCCATATCTGTATAATAGTCTTTTCTGCTAAACAATGTATCTATTACGTTAAAACAGCTATCGTCAAAAAGAAGCCCTTTTAAATACTCATAAAAAACCAGCATACTCTCTTTACTGGCATAATTTTTTTTTGCTGCTTCATCAAGAATTTTTGATTTATTTTTATAATCTAAAAACTCAATAAGTGGTGATGCTTTAACAAAATTTTTTTCCGATTTAAGTATAAATTCTCTAAACTCATTTAAAAACAAATCTGTTTCCATCAACTCTTCTACTTCTGGTGTAACCAAACTGTCATTGTAGTTATGAGAAAAGACATATCTCAAGATAGGATTTCTAAAATTCCAAATAGATATGGAAATATCTTCTTTTTTTTCATCACAAAGAATCGTTGCTATATTTTCACCGAGATCAAGATTTTTTATAGGTATATTTACCGCAAAATCTGATACTTTCCCAGATAATTCCTGCTGAAATAGCTTTTTACCATCTTTGGACACCTCGATTTTTACATTATTACAATTTTTGTAATCACCATGAAGATAGAGAACATATTCTTTAAAGTTATCGTCATACTCTATCTCATATTTATTCATAAACTTTGGTCCTGCACAAGAGAAAATAAACAGGAAAGATAAAGCAATAAGGGCTATTCTATACATAATGACCTCCCAGTAAACCCTACTTCTTACTTTTTAACTTTTCCAATTCAGACTTAAAAAACTCAAAAAGCTCACTATCTTCATTTAACATATTATAGAATTTATAGCCTTCTAAAATAATATCTTCAAGTAACTTTTTTATCTCTTTATTCCAAATCTCCTTTTCATAGGCACTTTTAACTAATAGATAGGAAGGATAAAACTCTCTCTTTTGCAATAATTCTTTTGCAATATCAGGCACTAAAAAAATAATAGCACTATTTCTTTTGTATCCTTCCTCAAAAGCTTTTAACATATCGTTAAAGGCACGTAATTTTGAACTTATAAAAAGCATTTTTTCATAAAAATAGGGATTTTCTGACTGTTCTGGAAACACATCTAATAATATTTCATAGGCTTCTTCATACTGTGCAAAAACTATATATTTGCCCACCTCATCCAATAAAACGTAACTTGTTGGGAACTCTTTTTTCTTCCAATAATGATAAATCTTTTCTATAAGATAACCAAACTCCTCAGCCCATTCAGGGAGATTAATATCTCTACTTAATATTAAATATATCTGATTTACATTAAGCTCATAACTTTCAATGCTGCGGTAAAACTTCATTATCTCTAAGGTTTTCTCATTGTTAACCTTTGAAATACTATTAATATAAAGTCTAAAGAAAAAATCAACATCTAACAATATTACAATCTTCTCATAAACAACTTTGTTAAGATCTAAATAAGAAATAATTTTGTAATCTAACCATCCTTCTTCTTCTACATAGGCTCCTTCAGATGTGAAGTTTATTTTAACATGCCTGCCTAAAGTCTCGGCAAGATGTCTAAATGCAAGCAAATCTTTTTCTTCTACTTGAGAAAAAGGCAGAACCCAGTAAATATATCCCCTATCGCCAACTAACTTTCTTAGATCATCAATGTAATATCTACTCGATAGGATTAAAATGGCTGTATCTTCATCAGCTTTTATCTCTTCAATATCATTAATAGTATTATATTTAAGAAGCTCTACTTCTTTTGCATAAGAAATATGAGGTAAAAGCAGTAAAAAAATTAGTATTAACTTTCTAATCATCACTTTATAAACTTACACCAAAATATAGTAAATAAAACTACTATGCCATGCTTCCACCTAATCTTTTTTCCCTCGTCATAGGTCCTTCCATAATAGGATATGGGCACCTCAACAATTCGAATGTTTTTTTTCTTTAGAAAATGAGCTGTAATCTCTGGGTCAAAACCCCAGCCGTTAGATTTAAGCTCTAAATCTGTCACACACTCTCTTTTAAAGACCTTATAACAGGTCTCCATATCTGACAAAGTAGTATTATAAAGTAAATTGCAGATGAATGTAAGAAACTTATTGCCTAAATAATGCCAAAAATAAAAAACCCTCGTAACACCTTTAAATCTACTACCATAAACAACATCTGCCTTATCCTTAAAGATTGGTTCAAGAAGCTTAATATACTCATTAGGGTCATACTCGAGATCTGCATCTTGAATTATAATTATATCGCCAGTAACTCTTTTTAGTCCTGTTCTTACAGCAGCTCCTTTCCCCATGTTTTTTTCGTGATATATCTTTTTAATATTATCATCAACTATATTATTTAAAACATCTCTTGTGCCATCATTAGAACAGTCATCTATAATAATAATCTCATCTACCTTTTGTTTTAATACCTCTTCAACTATCTTTTTAATATTATCCTTTTCATTATACACAGGAATAACTACGGATATCCTATAATTACTATTCATTAATCTTCCTATGTAACTTCATAAAATTTTTAGACCTTACCTGACCTGCTAAGCCAATTAGCTTTTGTCTTATCTCATCCCTTTTAAACTCTGGGATATTTTCACCCGAATTCATATCAACGCTTTTTTCGACACCATTTTCTACCTCACTATTAGTTGTATATACTTTGATTTCTTTTTGGGAGCTATAAAAATAATAGGGAGATAATGGTTTAACAAAAAGGTTATCTTCTGCTGTTGCGTAGGGCAAATAGGCGGTAAAGTTACCATTTTCATCAGCTATAGCTGCAGCTTCCCATCTAAAGCCTCTATCAAAATTAGTAATAAAATCTGCACTTATGTATATAATATCTTTTGGTTTTGTTTTTCCTTTAACCTTTACACCTTTAACATATTCAAATATCTTAATTTTTTTAGTTTCTAACCCTTCGAAATACTGAAAAGGTGTTGGATTTTGAGACTCAAAGACTAACCTTAGCCTTTTTGTAGCACTTTTATAATTGTTCGCACTCCCATCAAATAACCATGTATTTGCCAATGGTAGTCGAAAAAACTCTTCTGTAGGAACTGGTACTTGTATATTGTAATGAATTTTTTCAAACTGTATTGCTTTTTCAAGAAAACCTTCCTTTGTATAAGCTTTAACATTATCATTAAAGTAAACAATTGGATCTGACAGGATTAAATATCTTACCTGGTATTTATCTAAAATAGATGTGAGCTCATCTTCACTATCACAACTCCATACATATATAGATGTTTTAAAGCCATCTCCCGGTAGCTGATGACCAAAATTATTTACGATTGCAGGTCTTTCTGCTATGTATTGTATAAAGTGTCCCATATCCCAAGTGGCGAGTACACCATATTCTGGTTTTTCATTTGGTTTATAGAGATAGCTTGTTTTTGGAGTATATAATCTCATCCATTGTAAGCTATTATACAGATCTGACTCTATGGGATAGCCTTTTCTTAACAATATACCTTGAGCTATTATATAATAGGGGAATAAGAAAAGAATTATTATTATTAAAGAGAGTATTAATGGCGATTTTTCCCACAAAAAAATGATTCTTGTTAATAGACCAGGACTATCTTTAAGCTTTTTTGACCTCCAATGAAAAAACTCTCTTATTAAAAAATGTCCTTTTTTAACTCTTATATATATATTGTTAGCAAACAAACTAAGCCCAATAGCAAGAATTGGACTATAAGAGTTGGTCCATCTCTTTTGATATAGTGCTAAAAGAAAAAAAGCAATGGCGACTACAATAAAAAATAAAGTTTTATTTTTATTTTTTTCGAAAAATCTTTTCAAAATATCTGAGTTATTATATTTAAAGTGCTCACTATTGATAATGAAGTTATTACTTTTTGATGGTTTAATTTGTAGTTCTGTAACAAATAGATAGCTTATTTTTTTATTTTTAAGCCATTTATAAATAAAAAATACAGAATATGTAAAAGGAAGTAAAAATGATAAAAAATAAATAATATTAGTCCATCCTTCAAAGCTTTCTAAGCTACTTTTTAGAAAATTCAAAGTAAAGGTACTTTGAAACTCATTTATACTTGCATGCCATGGATCAGTTTTGAAAAGGAAGTTTATACCTTCCCAAACTCCAACTCTTAAGGGTTTGATAATAATTAAAGTGGTTAATATAAAAATAGCTGTGCTTAAAAGTGATATTAAAAAAATTTTTTTGTTTTTCATATAAATGAATATTAACCTTCCAAATAAAAAGACTCCTAAATATAAAAACAGCATGTATAAGGGTTGAAAGTATGAAAAATAACCAAAATTAAAAAGACTTAGATGAGTTCCTCCTGGAATAATGAATCTTATTAATGCCAAAAAAGATGAACTAATTATTGAGGATATCAAAAATGCCTTCGAGACCTTTTTTATAAATTCAAAGTTATTTCTCATTTTTAAAAAAAGGATAAAAAGATAAATAGCAAAAATTGTAAAGAAAACTACCTCTCCTTGCCATACTAACAGTCCTATTATTATAAATATTGCAGTTAAAGAAACATCTTTATTAGATATCCCTTTATCCTCTGCAGCATCTACAATTTTTAATGCATAATAATAAAAACAAAGTCCTATCAAGGTTTCTGCTATATGATGATCACCAGAAGCTATGGTTGAATAACTAAGCATACCTGGCATCAAGATAGCAAAAAAGGCAGCTATTAAAGCTACTCTATTGCTTTTCCATATCAAAAAAACAACTTTATAAACGGGATAAATACATAATGCCGCTAAGATCGGTGGGAATAATGCTGTTACAATCTGTAATATATTAACATTATATTTTCCGCCTCCTAAAATAATCGTCACAACAGCAATAAGCCAATCATAAAGTGGCGGCCAAGGACACTCAGCACCAAATGGATATGCCATATAATAATCAAGAGTAAAAATTTTAGGAAAATTCTGTGCCCAAATAGTTGCTCTTCTTAAATGGTAATAGGCATCGGGTTGTACAAATAGTACCCATTTACCACCATCAATTATAGTGTATTTCCATGGTATAAGTCTTAAGATAAATGACGATAGTGTAAAGACTAACAATAGATAATTAGTAATCTTTCTCTCATTCATAATGCTTTATTATAAGATATTTTAATCTCAAAAAAAAGAAATAAACTTAAACCTTTTCTATGTAGAGATAATGAAAAAATTAGTAAATATATTAAAGATCATCCTTCTATTTTCTTGATTAAGTTTTGAAGGAATATAACAAATTTTTCTAAATCTTTTCTTCCCGTTTTCTCTAAATGTTTTGTCATTTTTATAACTATGTTGAACTTTTCTCTGTCTATATCTGTGTCATAAGCATGTCTGAAAAAATGGTGAAATGATCGAAGCTCATTCAAATAATCAAAATACTTTTTAGATATAACAGCAGGCCTTACAGACTCAATCTCAATAGACATTCTCTCAAGAAGCGATTTATGCCAGAAGTCATCTTCAATATTATTCTCAAAAACTTTTGCTATGTGTTTAAACATCCTTTCAAATCCAGTATAAAGCTGATTTATATAGAATGCTGCTTCCACCAATTTAGCATATTACCCTGACTGTAAAAAGGATAAATAAGCTCTTTCAATTTTTGTAAAAAGCTTGTCCAGTTTTTTTTGATCTACAGCAATCACACTTTTTAATATGACGAGCCTTTCTTTCATAAATCAAAATTCCTTCTTTTTCCACATTTTGACGAAAGGGCAGCTCACTCAATAAACGCAGGTCCACCGTCCGTCTAAAAGGTCTGTTCACATAATGAAAAAGCTTTGAAAACACCTTATAATCAACATCGGGATATACGGCAATATCAATGTCTGAATGAGCCGAAAAGGTCATATCAGCAAAACTTCCGTATAGATACACCTTTTCTATTTTAAATCTCTTCCAGATTGGTTCCAACGATTTTAGAGTTTCGATGATTTTTTTT
>FMSI01024892.1_pt1 | contig 49140 bp, 35 predicted proteins | sample 1504471 | NCBI WGS metagenome assembly FMSI01 (sample SAMEA4475357, study PRJEB15587) | soil metagenome | biome: Soil; feature: Field | place: India | collected 2015-03-11 | depth 0 m
CCCTCAGCTTAGAAGGCTGATGCTCTATCCAACTGAGCTAGTGGCGCATTGCAAAACACAAAATTAAAAAAATAAACAAATTTATTATGCATTTCATTTAGATTGTATAACAATTATTTCTTAATTTTGCGTTGGGCCAGGTCCTATGCTTTCAAGACGAGCCCAATCCCGCCAGGTCCGGAAGGAAGCAACGGTCGGCTTAAACTTGAAGAGCGTAGAAGACTTGGCCTTTTTTTCTTATCTTTTTTATTTAATTTTTTTTTATAAATTGTTCACTTGTATTGTAACTTTTTTTGTAAATGTTTTGTTTTATATATTATTTAATCAAAATTTGAGGGCTTTATGAAAAAATTCATCGCACTTTTTGCTTTCTTTTTCTTAACAATTTCCTTTTTCCATTTTTCAGCTTTTGCAAACTCACCCCGAAAGGTTCTGATCGAAGAAGCCACAAACGCAAGCTGCGGACCATGTGCTTCTCAGAACCCCGCTTTCAAAGCATTTATAAAAAATAATTTCTCCGACGTTATTCCTGTTATTTACCATGCATGGTGGCCGGGTAACGACGACCCAATGTACCTGGAAAACACGGCTATGAATACAACTCGTATCCAATATTACGGAATTCACCAGCAAGGTGTTCCAAACGTCCGAGTCAATGGAAAAATCGCACCAAAAACCGGAAGTTGGTACGATGGAGCTGCTGGGGATACATTGGCTATTAAAAATGAAGTTGATAAATATCGCGGGACAAACTCTCCTATTACTTTAACAGTCGCCGAAAATCGTAGCGGTAGTCAATCCACTGTACAAATTGGTATTAGCACGACACAATCACTTATTGGGAAAAAGCTTCGTGTAGTAGTTGTTGAATATTACATTTCTTACACACAAGCACCAGGAACAAATGGAGAAAAAGAATTTTACTGGGTTGCTAGAAATATGCTACCTGATGCAAATGGTACTACTTTGGATTTAGATGCTGGATCTAGCAAGAATTATACTTTTAATTACTCTATTAAATCAACTTGGAAAGCTTCCCAGATTTATGTTGTTGCTTTTATTCAAGATGACCAAACGAAAGAAATTCTTCAAGCTTCACAAAATCTAAAAGTTGCAAAAGTCAATATCGAAGCTCAAAATCCCTTTTTGACTATACCAAGAAGAGGGCAAGTAGAATATACTTTTAACGTAACCAATCCAAGTAACGAATTACTGCGTGTTAACGTCGCTTTAAATTCTGGAAATAGCTATGTTCCAAGTGGATGGACTGCAACACCAAGCGCCAACCAATTAGTCTTACAACCCTATCAATCCCAACAATTAAAAGTCACTCTAAGAAGTGGAAACAAGGCAGAATTTGCAATTATTGGAATTGACTTCACCCCAAATGTAACTTCACCTTATGAAGTTACTTCAGGGTATTTTTATGCACTTACAGAAGATACTAAGTACGCGTTTTATGCTTTATCCAACTCACCAAGTCCTTATTTTGCCTATCAAGGAACTTTAAGTCAACCTAAATACTCCAACGATGCAGCTTTGCTTCCATTTGCAATTGATATTATCAATAATTACCCAATTTCAAACTTTGAGTTAGCAATGTTCGGTTTCAGCTTTTGGGTGCGTGGTGTCTTAGGTGGGTATTATGTTGAAAGTTCTCCCTTATTTGCTTCACTTAATTCAATGATTTCCTCTGGTAAGAGCATTTTGTTAACCTCAGAAGTGGACTTATCATTTGCTTATGGATCCCAAGGCTCTGCAACCGCAAGAGATTTTTACGCAAACAAGCTTCGTATAAACAAAGCCCAAGAACCAATTTTAAGAGTAACAACAAATACTCAAGGACAAATAACAGCAGTAAATCAATATCCAGCAACTGGAGTATCAGGGGACCCAATAGGTAACGGAATTTCATTGACCATGAACCAATATAATCAAACCTCCCATCCTTACTTCATTGTATATACCGATATTTTAAGTATTACAAATTCCACCTATACCAAACCAATCCTTTATTACGACAATAACCAATCTGCAATTGGTGGAGTAAGAGTTGAAAGTGGTAATTCAAGATTAGTCTATTTAACTTCTGGATTTGAGGCAATTGCTGATCAAACACGAAGAAACAATTTCGTAGGAAAAATTGTTGACTGGCTATTATCAAGACCATCTGCAAAAGTTGGACCTCAAATTACATTAAGTGCTTCCTCAATCGATTTCGAAGAAGTTGTTGTTGGTTCAACAGCATCTAGGTCCTTTGATATTACAAATACTGGCGACGAGCCACTTATTATTTCAGAATTGTACATAGACAGAGATTTCGATCCCGAACAAGTTTTCAATATCCAAGATCCTCCACCTTTACCTCTTACACTTCAACCCAATCAAAAGCGAACCATTGTAGTAACATTTTCACCCAAAGAGGAAGCCGTTGCCTACACAACATCGGTGGTCATTAAATCTAATGCAAAGAATACCCCAGATGAACTAGTTACCCTTGATGGAATTGGAGTTGCTGGAAACGTACCAATTATTACTTCTAATAAATCCGAAATCAATTTTGGTTCTGTAATAGTCCAAAATACCAAAGTTGCCGATGTGGACATTACCAATTCTGGTCTTGCTGATTTACAAATTAATAGTATCCAATTATTTAACAATCCTGGAACTTTCTCCATCATGAACAGACCAGATCTTCCAAAAATACTTGGACCTGCCGAAACTCTAACCTTAAGTATTTTGTTCACACCTGCAGAAGCTAAAAACTATAGTGCCACTCTTAGAATTGCTTCGAATGCCAACAACGAACCAATTTTAAATATTCCAATAACTGGATCTGGAGAATCCGCTGGATCAGTTGCTGAAACTAACTTCTCCAATGGTATTAATGTTAAAGTAACACCAATACCTATATCGAATGAACTTAATTTAATCATCACATCCAAGGATGCTCTGAATTCATTTATTAATATCCAAATTTTTGATATCAAAGGAACTCTTATAGAGAGTTTGATGAATGGAACAATTACCCAAGGAACTACCCACAAAAAGCTTTCTGTGTCTAATTTACCATCGGGTCAATACAACTTAGGCATTCAAATTGGTGATGAACTACAATTTATTCCAATTGTCATTGTTAAATAATATTTTTCTTAATTTAGAGGTTGCCATTCTACCCATAGGGTGGCAACCTTTTTATTTTGTTTTAAATTTTGGAGGTGGTAATGAAAAGGTTCGGTTTTTTACTTTTTATGTTAATCTCATTGTTTTCTTTAAATGAACTTTTTTCAGAAAAACCAAAGTATATTTTATTTGACAATCTTGAGAACAAAAACTTCGTTGATAGTGCTTATTGGATGTATTTAAAAGACCCAACATACATGCCCGAAATTGCCCCCTATGTTGTAAGAGAACCTTTTAATGATGTTACGTTGCAGAAATATAAACTTACAGATTTTGATATTGCGATATTTCTACTTGGGGATAACAAATTAAACACAAAAGTCGGTAATGCAAGTGTTTTGAGTGCCATTAGACAAATGCTCTCAGCAGGTAAAAATTGTCTTATTATTGGAAGGAGAGTTTTGTATAATGCCTTTGATCCACAAGGTGGAGATCTTAATCCCGAGGTACAAAAGTTTCTCTCCGATACTCTGGGAATAGATTATTTAACACGTGTTTATGTAAGTCGACAATCCGGTAACCAAATTGAATATTGGAGCTTCAATGTCCGTGGAGCATTTGGGGATCCGGTTGGACAATCGATAGTAAAGTGGTGCAACATGGGATTTAACACCGGACAAGAAGTTTGGTGGCCTCTTGCAATTTATTTAGCGTTCGATGTTTTTAAGTCGAAAGATCCTCAAAAATTTCCACCAGTTGACCACTTCATTCGTAGGAATAATGATTATCCAAACGATACAATTGTCGGAATTAGAACTGAATGGGGTACTGCGCGATTATGTTTTTGGTCCATTGGTTTCGAAGCATTTGCTGGCGACATTCCACGAGGCTACCAACTTGCAAGAGCTATGAACTGGCTAAAGGGTAATATTGCTCCAGATGGTGCTGCCTACGATATAGACCCAAATATAGTTGACTTTGGGGAAATTCAACCAGGGAAATCTGATACAATTGAAGTCATTATAACTAGTACTGGAAAACTAGACCTTAAGATCGAGGAAATTGATTTTTGGGAAAATCCGGACGATGTTTTTGAAATTATTTCTGGGAAAATAACCAAAACCAAAATATTAAAACGGGGACAAACTCATACTTTCACAGTCAAGTTTACTCCAAAAGAAAAAATTACGTATAGAGGTTCAATCTCGATAAAAACAAACTCCTTGCTGAATGAATATTATTACTTGGACGTTTGGGGTTACGGAGGTGGAATCGAAGCGAAAGGACCTATTCTTGAAACGAATTTCCCAGAAAACAAAATCGACTTTGGTAAAGTAAAGAAACCTACCAGCAAAATCATCGAACTTGTGCTCAAAAACGTCGGAGATAAAACGCTAGAAATTTCAGAATTTGCTGTCGACACAACTTATAAAGACTTTCAAAGATTTGATTTTGCTCAGGTTTTGAAAAAACCTATCTTTATAGAACCCAATGATTCATTTAAAGTTAAAGTTAGATTTTCTGCAGCTACACAAGATGAAAGAGTTTATTTTGCTCGGATAATTGTGCAAACAAATGCAAAGAACAACAACAATTTCTTCATTGAATTGCAGGGCGAAGTGGAAGGACTTATTTCTGTCGAAAACGAAGTTACCGAAAATGTTTCAATTGAACAAAATGACATCGAAAAAACCCTCGTTGTAAGTTTGAATAATAGTACCTACAATCCGGTTTTAAAAGTGCAATTGATTAACGAAATGGGGAAAGTAATTTTTGAAAAGCACTGGTCCGAAATTTCTGAGTATGGAAAAATAATAATATCTTACCACAATTTTCCATCTGGAGTATACATTCTTCAAATCCAAAGCAGAAAGAAAGTATTTTCTAAATCACTGATTTTGATTCACTAGTAAAAAAAAGCTTATAAAAAAGGGGTTCAAAAACGAACCCCTTTTCAAAATGTAAAAATTTGGATTAAAAATTTAAAGTTTCACCGTATTCCATTACTCTACACTTTTTTCCGATAGCTTCAACCTTCTTTTGAAACTCCTTTGGATCTGCTGGAATAATTGGAAAGGTGTTGTAATGCATTGGTATTGTCAACCCAGGATTGACAAATTCGACAGCTTTCACAGCATCATCGATACCCATTGTAAAGTTGTCCCCAATGGGAACAAGGAAAATATCGATGTTGTTCATTTCCCCAATAAGTTTCATATCGAGAAACAATCCTGTGTCCCCAGTATGGTATATTGTTTTGTTTCCCATACTAAGAACAACACCAGCTGGCTCACCCATATAACGACCATCAGGGGAAGAAGAACCGTGGTGGGCAATAGTAAACTTCAATCGACCAAATGGAAAATTGTAGCCACCACCAATATGCATGTTGTGTGCTTTGCAACCATTTTCTGCAGCGTAATTAGCAAGCTCATTAACAGCAATAATAAGTGCATCATTATTCTTAGCTAATGTAAAAGCATCCCCAAGGTGGTCTCCGTGTCCGTGGGTCAAGACGATAAAATCAACTTTAATATCATTTACATTCTGAATTGGGCAAGTTGGATTTCCAGTGATAAAAGGATCAATTATCAATTTGTAATTATTATCATCGAGAATAAAAGTTGAATGGCTTAGATAAGTTAGTTTCAACATTTTTTACCCTAAAAACGTTAGACATAATATCAAATTAATATTTTTATGCGAAATTGCAAAACAATTAATATGGAATTGACTAAGTATGGTTGAAATCTATACAGATGGAACTTCGCTAGGAAACCCAGGAAAAGGAGCATATGCGGTTCTGATATTATTAAATAACCAAGAGATTATACTAGCTAAAGGATACAAAAAGACAACCAACAATAGGATGGAATTAATGGCTTTCGTTGAAGCAATGAATTTTTTAAAAAACAATAATATTAAAGAGGGAGTCTTATTTACAGACTCGCAATTAATATCCAAAGCAATGAATGAAGGTTGGCTTCGAAGATGGAGCACAAATGGTTGGAAAACATCAAATAAAACAACAGTGCTAAATATCGACATTTGGGAAAAGGTGAACTATTTCCTTAATTTTGTTAAAATAAATGTAAAATGGATCGAAGGCCACAGTGGAAATAAATACAATGAAATGGTTGACAAAATTGCAAAAAAAATTGCAAAAACTGATGCTATTGAAATCGATTATGAGTACGAACAAAAATCACAGAGTGTATGAAAAATAAACTTAAAGTCTCCGTAATTGGTGTCGGTCACCTTGGTTTAATACATACAAAATTGCTAAAGCAAAGTAAGTATGCACAACTTGCTGGTGTTTACGATACCGACACACGAAAAACACAAAATGTTGCGGATGAATTTAACTGCAAAGCTTTTAAAAAAATTGAGGAAGCAATTGATGCATCAGATGCCGTAATAATAGCTACACCTACTTGCACTCACTTTGAAATTGCTAAAAAATGCATTGATCAATCTTTACATTGTTTTATCGAAAAACCTATTACAGCAACATTTCGCCAAGCAAGTAAATTAATCCAATTAGCAAAAGAAAAAAAAGTATTAATACAAGTTGGACATGTCGAGCGTTTCAATCCCGCTCTAAAAGCTATAATGAAATATAAACCAGAGCCCTTGTTCATTGAATCGCATAGGTTGAGTCAATTCAAACCTCGGGCTATAGATGTTTCAGTTGTTTCTGATTTAATGATACATGACATTGACATTGTACTATGGTTGGTTAAATCCAAATTAAGTAAGGTCTATGCAAATGGAGTAGCTGTCTTGACAAATACAATAGATATTGCAAACGCAAGGTTGGAATTCGAAAATGGGACTGTCGTAAATTTAACCGCATCCAGAATTTCAGCTAAACCTACGAGGAAAATGCGAATTTTCCAAAGACAAACCTATTTCTCGTTGGATTTTGCTAATCAAAGTGTCGAAATCTATCGAATCGCTAATATTGACGAAATTGGTAATACTGCTAAACCTGCTTTTATGCTTGGTAGTATTGGTGCCGCTCCCAGAAATGTTACTATCGTTTACGAAACTCCCGAAGTTGAAGAAACAAATGCAATCTTCGAAGAACACAATTCCTTCTTTAGAGCAATTCTCTATGGAGAACAAATTCCTATCTCCGCAGTAGAAGCATCCAAAGCTTTGAAAGTTTCAGAGATAATCGAGAAGAAAATTAAAAAGTCACTTCAATTTTTTCAACCCGAGCGGTAATTTGCGATTTTGCACAAACAAATTACCATTAATCGAATCTAGGTTAGGAATGTAATAGCCTTCGTAAAAAGTCGAGTCAATCCCTTGAATTTCAAGTACGATTTTGTTACTTACAAAAGTACCATTACAAATAATAATTTTTTCTAGAAGTTTGCCTTGATAAAATTGGTTAAAGTTCCCACCTCCAGATATATAAGAATTTTTCTCGGTTAAACTAACAATCAACTCTACAAATTCTTCTTCAAAAACATAGTTGCCATACCAGCGCCCGTTCAAAGGAGAATTGGAAACACAAGCACATTCTTCATCATAGCAGGAATTAACCAAAAAAGACAAAAGTGCAAACAAAAAAAATAACGAAATAGATTTAAAACAATGGCTCATTGAATTTCCCAATATTTTTATTTATTTCCAAAACTTGACTAATTAAGTCTTTTGCAAATTTCAAAGGAATCTGAGTTGCAGAATCACTTAGAGCATTTTCTGGACTTGGATGGGTTTCGAAAAACAAACCATCAATACCAACCGCTGTGGCAGCTCGAGCTAGGGGAAATACAAATTCACGAAAACCGCCAGATTGTTCACCCAACGATGGCCTTTGTAATGAATGTGTAGCATCAAAAATCAATGGGCAACCAGCTTTACGTATTATCACTAAACCTCGAAAGTCAACAACCAAGTCGTTGTACCCAAAAAAAGTTCCCCTTTCAGTAATCCAAACATTCTCGTTGCCAGCACTTTTCACTTTTTCCCAAGCTTTTAGAATGTCCCAAGGTGCAACAAATTGACCTTTTTTAATATTTACAATTTTACCAGTTTTCGCAGCAGAAAGTAACAAGTCCGTCTGCCGGCACAAAAAAGCCGGTATTTGGACAACATCTAAATATTTTGAGTATTTATCAACTTCGGTACAAGAATGAACATCGGATAAAATTTTAAAACCAAAAACTTTCCGAATTTCAGAAAGGTACTCTAATGCTAATTCATCTCCTATTCCAACAAAAGATTTAATACTTGTCCTATTTGCTTTTTTATAAGAAGATTTAAAGTAGAAGTCAATATCGTACTCTTTAACTATATTTTTGAAATGATCGGCAATTTCGAAAAGAAGGTCCCTGCTTTCAACGACGCAGGGACCGGCAATTACGATAAATTTATTCATAATTTACTTGGAAAAAACGACTGGCAAGACTTGTTGATAGCTACCAGAAACCATCTTCAAATAGTAAACACCATTAGGAACAAATGTGTTACTTTGAATTTCATACACACCAGCTTTAAGATTATCATTTACAAGAACTTCTACAACCTCGCCAAAAATATTAATCAACGAAATATTAACATGCCCATCGAACGCAATACCAAATTTCAAATTTATTTGCTCAACTACGGGATTTGGTTCAGGATTACTTAAGAAATAAGGAGTATCTGAAAATGTAATCAAACGTCCGTCCACAAAGCAAACATTTGAAAGTATAATTTTCGATACTATATCTAATGGAGCAAGACACCCATTGCTTTTCATTTCGATATCGAAACTTGACTCTTTGACATCTCCAAGGAAAACAGTAAAATCAATTGTGAAAAGTTCTAAATCGAACGAGGTTGAAAGATTTCCACTCCCTTTTAAATTCAGTTTGCCTCGATCCAGCAAAATTGGTCTTTCCCAGGTCCAATTTCTCAAGGAAGAAGGTTGAATTATAGAATCGATCCTAATCATTTTGTTGTTGAAATAAACATTTAAGTCTAAAGAAGTAATATTGGAGTTATACAACTTGGGTATTTTGCCCTTAACAATCAATTTCCTTGAGAACAGAGGTTGCAATCTCCATTCTGGATTATCAGAGTAAAAGTCTAAAAGTATCCCTTTGCCTTCCAAGTTTACGATAATATCACTATTAATAGAAGTTTTTAAAGTTAAAGTCGCTGTGTAGTCCTTGGCTTCTTTAGGTTCGAAGAAAAGTTTTAAAGTAACAAAGTTGGAAGGTGGCACAACAATGGGCAAATTTTCGTTCATAACAAAGGCATCGCTACCAATTCCAGAAATTTCAAAGTCTGTTAATGTGATAGGGGTAATCCAACTATCATTTACAATCTTCAAATCGAAAACATTTTGGTCGCAAATGATACTATTTCCAAAATTTACAGATTTAACAGCTGTCAAACCAAGACCATCACATTCAGCATCAAAAGTGGTATCGACTTTGGGATACTTTTCGGGACCATAAGAAGCATCGTGGGAAATTTCAATCAAATCTGCACGGGTTCCAGGAGTTCTAGGAGTAAAGTAAACCTCAAAAGTCTTTACCGATGATTTCGGAACAATTTCATTAGTGGGAACTCCATTAACCCAAGTAAAATCACCGGTTTTGTATTTGAAATCCATTCTGTAAATAACTAAATCGGCAGTTGTGCTCGGATTTGAAACTTCGAGTTCGGCCATACCGCGGTCCCCTGGTTTAACTGCATCGAAACAAGTCCATTTGAGTTCGATTTTTGGAAGAATTCCTTCTCCTCGGACATTGCCGTAAAGGTCGCTCAAAAGGCCTTCAAATTTTACAACTAAAATATTCGAATAAGAAATCTCTTCATCTGGTGTAAATCTAATAGGTATTTTAATGCTATCACCGCTTTGAACAACGTATGGAAAATTGATTGGGGGATCATTGACAAACTCAAAATTTGCTACGTTATTCAGAAATCTTATGTCAATTAGTTTTTGAGCTATTGAACTTCTATTGATGATAATTAAATCGCTGTCGTTTTGTGTTTTCAACCTTCTTCCTCTCCAATCAATAGATTCGATTATTATGTCTGCATCAACACCGAAGCCAACCAATTCAGTTTCTTGACTAATACAGCCTTGTGGAAGTTCAAATTTCAGAAACGCTTGACGTACACCCGGTCCAGATGGAATAAAGAACACATCAAGATCAACACATTCTTGGGGTCTCACCACAAGGCTATTATAAGGAATTGAAAAGTCCGAGGCATTTGGACCATAAATCACAAACTTAACTGGAACCGAAGCAGGATTTGTGTTCTTAAAAATACACTGAAATGTTTTTGTAACTTTGACACTCAAATTCGAAGGACCAAGATCTGCTTTCTTTAATGCTTCGCCAGTACAAATTCCAAATCCTCTTAGATTTAAAACCAAATCTAAACCACAATCAGGGGTGATTACCAATTGAGCATTTCGTACGCCCACATCTTTAGGAACGAATGCTAATTCAATGGGAATGCATTCTTTTGGCATAAGCTTCCTTCCTGCCAGGGTTGCTCCTATCCTAAAATCAGTAGGGTTGGCACCAATAATTGTTGCATTGGATATTACAATAGGAACATTACCGACATTGCAGATAAAGGAACTTAAAACTACTGGTTTTATATCACCTACAGTACAGTCTTCAAAATCATAAGTCTGACTCGATAGTGTCCACACAGGATTTTGAATTGAAAATACAGTATCGCTAACATCCTGACTTCCCGGGCTACCTCCATATCTTCTAATATAAACATCTCTTTTGCCTTTACTGGTAATTGTAATGTTGCCACTAGTTAAGTTACCAGAAAATGTACCAACTTCATATCTGTCGCCGACGCCATCGTATGCAACACTTTTAGAAAAAGTACCATCGTCGGTACCACCCTTTTGGGTTAGTTTAATGCTCATATCGAAATACAAAACTCCAGTGAAGGTAGTTGGTACTGTTACTTTGGGCAAAGAATAAATTGGAGTTTGTATAGAATTTAAATATTCACCTAAAATCACAATTTCATCTGGATTTGGAGATTGGTTAGAAACATATTTAATTTTTTGCCCCCAAGCTCTAAAATTTGAGTAAGTCAGATCTGGTCCAATAAGAGTAACTATCGGAGTAGATCCACTTGCAGGGTATTTTGCGATAAAACAATATGGTACATCTTTTATTGGCATATTTGGGGATATATATCCAAATGTTGCGGTTTGCATGCAAGTTCCAACAATATAAGCATTTCCTACTTTGTCTACGCAAATACCAGCAGCCGTATCAGTACCATAACCTCCGGCACTTTGAGCCCAAATAAGATTACCATCCCTATCGTATTTAGCAATGAAGATATCCAACCCTCCGACACTAGTTAGCCTCTTATTATTCTCGAATTCAATTGTGCCAGAGTAGGAACCCGTTACGTAAATATAGGAGTTGTCCTCGGTAACTGCAATACTCCTTCCAAAATCATCTTCGGTCCCACCAATTCCTTTCGCCCATATGTAAGAAGAAACTGGGGCAACAGTTGCGCGAATTCTCATGTTGTTACCACCAGTCCCCGAAGGTGGTACCCATCTATAAGAAAGCCCTTTGACATTGGAGGCCAAAGAACGCCATGATGTTCCACCATCTGTGCTAAAAAATAAATTAATAGGTTTATCGCTTTCCACACCACTCCAGATTATGTTTATTGTATCGCATACAGAGAATATTTCACCACCATTTGGGGAAATAATCCGAACCTGAGATATTCCCCCAATCAGTTTGACTTGGGCAGGGCAAGGTTTTGCATCAATAAATAATGTTGCTTCCCGATAAGAACGAAGAGAACCTTGAGTAAACCTAACGCGCAAAGTCCTTGATTCCCCAGCTGGGATTACGAAGGGAGGTGGACCTCCCGAGCCACCGACATCCCAGTTAATTACTTGATAAAATGTGGAGGGTATGATTTTTATATCATTAATATTATAATCAGCAATAGGAGAACTAATGGTAATATCTAGATCATTTGATTGATTCGGTGCTGGGTCAAGAAAATCGTAGATTGCTTGGTCAATAGGAAGTTTAGCTATGCTAAAAGGAGGTGCTTCGTAATCTCTTTCAATAGTAGCAGCCTGGCGTTTAAAAGTAATTTTGACACTTCTTAGCAGGTCTAATTTATCACATCCATATTCAGTAACCCAAGTCAACTGGCAAAGTTGCTTTCGTTGAATGTCCAAAGCAATAAAACGATAAATATTTTCAAGCTCCTCTTTGGTTTCAACTTTATATGCTTTACCCCCAGTTTTAGAAGAAATCTCATCGAGAGATTTGTGCATAGGCATAGCAAGAGTTATTGCATAAACCTGGGCGTTAATTCTTTGAAGTTCCTTTATTATAGAATCTGTGCTCGGACGTTCATTTGGTTCACCGTCAGTAAGAAAGACAATTATTCTTCGTTTTTGTGGGTCGGGAGAACCGGTTAAGAACAAATTAATTGCACCATTTTGCCTATCCAAAAAAGGTGGATCGTAGAGTGTACCACCACCAATAACAGTCCGATTCAAGGAGTCGAGCAACTCTTGTTTATTGTCTGTAAAATCGCATCGCTTATAAGCAACCCGACCAAAGGAAATTAAAGCAAGTTTTGTTCCTGTTTTGAGATTAATTGTATTAACAAAAGCTTCAACACCTTTGAGAACCCAACTCCATCTTTGCTCTCCAGCTTCATTTTGCCAACGCATTGATTCACTTTGGTCTACAATTAGAATAATACTTACTGCTGGTTCAACTAAAGTATCTTTGCATTCAACATTCAGTGTTGGATTCATACTACGACCGCGCTCGAAAACATCAAAATCGCTAGGTTTAAGATCGGTATAACTCTTACCCGTTGCGTCAAGAGCAATAAAAGTGCAACGAATTAATGGAAATTTGTCGGCTACAATTTCAGAAATTGAGAAGGTTGCGTCTTGAGCATTCACTCCAACGCAACCAATCAATAATAGAAGGAGCTGGATAACCCTTTTCATATTAACCTCTATTTTTTAAAAATACTTTCTTTTTTTGAAAAATGATCATACAAAAATAAAGAAAATTCATAATTTATTGATGAAATTTGTGCGAAACAGCCAATAGGGAAAGTTAAAAATTTACTACTATGGCCAAAAGGAAAATTAATCAAAACTGGAAAGTCATATTTTTTGAATACCATCTCGAAAATCTCGCGCAATGTAAGTGAATAATCTGGGAAAAAATTCCTCCTCGAATCGAGTTTTCCAAAATTTCCCAGAAGAATTCCCTTGCAATTCTTGAACTTACCAGCAAGTTCTAATTGTTTCAACATCCTGTCTATCTTGTAGGGTGGTTCAGAAACTTCTTCCAAAAATAATATGCTATCATTAGTATCAAATTCAAACTCTGTACCAAGTAAACTAACAAGATTTGATAAATTTCCCCCGACTAATCTCCCAAATGAAACACCAGGATTGAGAACTTCCCTTTGAGAAAATTTATAAGTATATACTCTGTTTTCTTTTTGTGTTTTTTCAAACAAAACAGCTTCAAGGAAATTTGAAGTAAAGGTATCGAGACTAAAATTACCAGTAGGTCCATGAAAAGTAACAAGATTGGTCTTACCATAAATTGCATTTAGAAGGACTGTAATATCGCTAAAACCAATAATAATCTTGGGGTTCTGTTTAATTATATCGTAGTCAATCAAATCTAAAATTCGAATAGAACCATACCCCCCTCGTGCTGCAACAATGCAATTAATCGAGGGTTCAGCAAAAAAATTATTTAATTCATCTGCTCTAAACTTATCATCGCGTGAAAGGTATCTATACTTGATATCCCTTTTAGTAATTGTTTCCCCATAAATAACTGAACAACCACGCTTAGAGAAGAAATTTACAAATTGTCTTACTTCCCAAACATTTGCTGGACTTCCCGGAGCAGTAAAAGCAACTTTTGCCCCCGTTTTCAACAAAGGGGGGAAGGAATAATTTTTATTATCAGCAAAAATGGTGTCACTTGAAAAAGCTTCAGCTCCGCCTGCAAGAAGCAAAGTACCAACCCAACAAAATCCTAAGAAATCCCTTCGTTCCATTATCTATCAACCCCTATTATAAATAAACAAATTTAACGCTATTAAGTTACAGATTTCCTAAAATTTTGTAATTTTGAATTGCTGGAAAGGTGCAGGAGTGGCTGAACTGGCACGACTGGAAATCGTGTGTCCCGTCCAAAGCGGGACCGAGGGTTCGAATCCCTCCCTTTCCGCAAATTGTCATTTTTTTGAATTTAAATGTTTAAGTTCTTACCATTATTTCATCGAGTAGATTCTTAGCTTCCAGATTATCTGAATCTATTTTTAAACCCCAATCTAACATCCTCTTTGCTTCTTCAAAGTCTTTTATTTGAATGAAACATTTTGCAGCACCAATGTATGCATCTACTTTTTGTTCATTTAACTTCAGTGAATTCGTAAATAATTGCAAAGCACCATCGATATCATTCATTTCCAACATTATGTTAGCCATATCGACCAATATTTGGTCCAATGAATTACCAATCATCGAAAAGAACCTTTCGTTGTTCCATTTGGAAACAAGTTCTGTATACATTTCTAAAGATTCTACCAAGTTGCTTTGCAAGTATAACATTTTTGCTTTTAAATACAAGCTATCAATATTACCGTAATTTAAATCAACCACTTTCTCTAAATAATGCATTGCACTTTCAAATTGATTATTCAAAATGTAAATAATTGCCATTCTTAAAAAATAAAACAATTTATATTTAAAACTTAACTCAGCTAACCTACCCTCGATTTCTTTGTAAATTCGAAAAGCTTCGGCAGTGTTTCCCTCGGCAAAGTATTCTTCAGCAACCCCTAATAAAATTTGTGCATCTTTTTTGTCAATTAAAACATCTTTAGCCTTAATAGATAGTCCTTTTCCAAATAACCCATCGAGTCTGGACAAAATCTTCAAGGTCGACCGATTCCATGTCCAATAAGTTCTTGCAAAGGAAGAAGCCAATATTCCCCTTACTGTGATATCTGCAGGATTTTGATAAATAGACTTTAATAAATCGGCGAGATGGTCACCGTCGGGTTCAAAAAGAAAAGCTTCCCCAACTAAAGGATCATTATTAATTGTAGAACCAATAGAAATTTTGTAAGAAGGGATTTTCCAAGCAAATGAATCCAAAACAAAATCCTCTGTTGCTCCACCATCTGTTACAATTACAGGAAGACCACAAGCCATTGCCTCCAAAGTCGGAAGTGAAAAGCCTTCCCCACGGTATGGAGAAACAAAAACATCACAAGCACGGTACAAGCTTGTAATTTCTTCTTCGGTAAGGTAATCCTTTATGTAAATTATTTCGGGTGAATTTGGAGTATTTCTGACTTGTTTTATCAAATCCTCTGCGGTTTGGCCGCGGTAGAAAGATTCAGTCCCCATATCTTTAACAACAAGTACAACATCATCATTCGAAGTAAATGATTTAACATAGCTTTGAAGTAAAACATCAAAGCCTTTTCTATAAGTTGTGCCACCAACGTACAAAAATTTAAGTTTCTTTTCTGTGTTCAATGGATATTTTCTTCCGTTTGGTTGAAAAAGCCAAGGGTCTATCCCGTTGGGAATCACTTGAACTTTATTAAATGGGATTCCACTATTGATAAAAGCTTGGCGTGTATAATTCGAAGGAACCCAAATTTCATCAGCTTGCAAAAAAATCTCGACAAATCTTTTTGGCAAAATTGTAAATTCCCAGGGTTGCATTATAACCCACTTTGCTCCCTTAGGAGGTTCTTCTTTTGGTGGCCATTGATGCCTTATCCAAACATAAGGAAGTTTTTTAATCCAATCCGGGGGTTCATCTTTGATTCTAATGTCTTTTTTTGCAAGCTTTTCGTATTTGAGATTGCCGATCGGTTGAAATTGCTCAGTTTCGTAGGGAATTATGGTAACTTCAACTAAATTCGTGTCAATCAAATTGGAACAATGTTCCCGATTAATAAGAGCCAATGAATGGTAGACAAATTGCGAACCTTCCCAAACTACATTAAGTTCGGGTTTGTATTGGTCTGCCACAAGATGTCTATCTAAATGAGTCTCCGTATACTTATACTTATCACTTTCTACTTTATGTTCAAAAGAAGAACCAAAAACCAAACCTTCGAGTTCATTTAAGTCAAAAACTTTCTTTTCCTCCAATTCTTTTTGTTCGACATCCTCGAAAAGCAATGGTTCTTGAGGAGCACTTCTTTCAATCTCTCTCGAGCTTGAAACTTCATGCTTTGTTTTAGTTTCTTCAAAGAATTGGGTTATTGTAACTTCTTTTGGGACCTTAAATTCTGCTTCGTATAAGACAAAATTGACATCCTCTTGTTTAATATTCAGTTTTACCAATTCGTAGCCCAAATGCAAAAAACTTCTTTGAATTTCATCGGGGAAAGATACTGTCTTTGTAAATTTAATTTCAACTACTTTGGGTTTGGACAAAAGTCTATTTGTCACTATTAGCTCATATTCTTTAGGGTCCTTAAGTTTCCTATTTATTAGTGCATTGTAAATATTTTCTAGATGGGATATGTAATTTTCGAAAGAGTGAACTGATTCCAGTTTACCTCTAATTTCTTCAATAATTTCTGGGTTAAGAGAACAAAATCTAATTGCACTTACAAGCGAATCAATATCTGTGGGCTCAAACAAAAATCCATTTACTCCATCGACAATGAAATCTGGCATCCCACCAATATTCGAACCAAGTACAGGTAACCTCAATGCATTCATTTCCATCACTACAAGAGGGGCAGATTCCTCGCTTATTAAAGGAACAATTCCAACATCTAACTTCCCAGCAATCTTTTCAAGATCTTCAATGTTGTATTCACCGTGATAAGTAACCATTCTTTTATTGTCAAGAGAATTTAATAGCTCCATGTACTTTGGTAAAACAAAACCAAAAACATGGAACTCCACATCATTTTGTAAAAAATGTTGAGCAGCTCGAACCAAATTGTGTATTCCTTTTAGAGCGAATCCTCCACCTATATAACCAAATCTAACTTTCTTAGGTACTTTTCGCCTGGATTCATTGTTTAATACTTCACTTTTCCAAAGCTCGTCGACAACTTTGTTTGCTTGGTGAACAACAATTATGTTTTTATCATTTCCAGCAAACTCACTCAAAAACTCTTTTTGCTTCCGAGAAACGGACATTACTAAGTCGAGGTATTCATTAACTATTCTTTTAGAAAATTCCTGCCGTTCCTGGTAAGAGTGCTTTTTCTCCGGGTACTTTTTTGCAAGTTCTGAATTTTTAAAGAAGTCTGTGTCGGTCCAGTTTGTCAAATCTGAATTAATCATATACAGATTCGGGTCAATCAAAAAGTAATTGTGAGGAGTAAAAACAATGGGAACATCGAGTGTTTCTTTCGCAATTTTGGGCAAACTTAAACATAAGCCGTGAAGATTATGGATATGTATTAATTCTGGTTGATAAGATTCAAGAACTTGGCGAAATATCCTTTCTACCTCGGGATCCGAAGTCTCGCGTTCTGGATTTTCAGGGTCGTTGAAAGGAGCAGGGCGATTGTAGAGCCCATAAAATTGTATGTTGTCTTTTTTCTCCGTTTCAAGAGAATATAAAGGCTTTGTTGGATCAAACTTTGTTGAAGCATAAAAAACAGAAACTTCCCAATTTCGAAGGGACAACTCCCCAGCAACAGTTTTTGGGAATATAGTTCCCCCTCCAGAATCATTCCACCCATACATAACGAAAAGCAATTTTCTTTTTTTATTCATAATTGCAACCTCCGATTTATCAGTTAGAATTTTGGTCAACAAAACATTATTTGGAATAATCCCAATCGGAACTTTGGAATTATCAAACAAACTATTATCCAAAATTACAGAATTTGCCCATTCCACTTGCATAGCCGAAAATAATTCCTTGTGCTTCAAAACAATTTTGGCTTTTATTTGAGCATCTGCAAAACAATTAATAGTTTCTTTTACACCATAGACTTTCTTAACTTTAATTAAAGGTTCGGGATACCTAATCCCAAATATTCCATTTTTACCTAAACCAATCCAAAAGTCCCAAAAGGCATAATCCCAGGGTAAGTCTTCATCTAAAAAATTGTTTTTAAGGAAAATCGAACGAGATAGAAAAACATAATTTGGAATATAGTTAAATCTTTTCAGTTTTTCGTAAGAAAAATCCAGATTCCTAACAACTCTTTGTTCTTCTTGGAAAACATAGTCAAAATAAACGTAACCTATGTTGTTTTTTTTGACTACATCTAATAAGGTTTCCAATGCATTTGGGAAAATTTCGCCGCCCGAATTCAGAAAAAAAAGGAATTTACCTATTGCAATTAACGAATAAAGGTTAAATGCAAAGATGCTATTTCCTATGTTGCAATTACATCTTAAAATTTCAATGTTTTTATGATTTTGAAAGGACAAAAAATCAATAGTTTTTTTATGGTCAATTTCTTTATCATTAGAGTTCCAAAATATTACAATAGAAACAAGGTCATTATAAGGATTTGAAAAATGATATGGCAAGCTATTTAGTTCATTGAACGAAAGTAATCGAACCAAATTCTTTCCAAATTTTTTTTGGATCTGCTCAAAAGCCCATTTTTCTTTAATTGGTTCCCCGTATTCATTGTTAGGTAAATCTATTTCAATGTACTTTGCACCCAAAATTACATCAGCTTTTTCAATAAGAAAACCTTTTGAGCAAAGGAAATTGAAAAAATTTAACAAATTAAAAGTAAAATGAGTTTTATGCTCTTGCAAAAACTCCAAAAGGACCTTAGGTTTAACAACCAATAAAGAGGGAAGTAATTTGGAGGAATTAGGTATCAAACCAAACTCAGCTGGAAAATTAGAAACATAATGGGAATCTGTAATTTCGTATTCAACCTTATCGAGGGATAAAATGAAATCAGAAAAAACACCATCTAAATGGTCATTGCTATTGAGGTAAGAAATTAACAAATCGAAAGTATCGGGTCTTAAGCTTATAAAATCAAAAATAATGCTGAAAAATTTAACATTTTGAGTTGATATGGTTGCAAGTAGAATATCAATTATGCTTTTAAAATCAAATACTAAAATTCTGTCTTTTTCAAAAAATTGAGAAATTTTCTCGACCTGTTCTTTTTCTTTTAAATTTTTAACAAAAACGAGTAAATTCAAGAACTTATTCTTAAATGAATTTTGTTTCAAAATGTTAATCAAACCCCAAAAAAGATTTTCATCGTTTCCATCCGAAACTAAAATTACCATTAGTCTTTCTTTACTATCTTCAACCATAAATGTGTTTTTGGCTAATATTCACCAATATTTAATTTTATATACGAGTATCAAACAAAATACTCATAATAGAAAATTTTGTGCCACAATGAATTAAATAAGAAAACTTTTTATTGATTAATTTAGAAAAAAGATTTATACTTCTAATTTAGACTAGGGAAACAGATATTAGATTGCCAAATTTGAGAAGAACCAAAACCAAACTTCGTATTAGTCAATCTTCAATAGAATTTTTCCTATATGTTCACCAGCTTCCATATATTTATGGGCTGATTGAACATCCTTCAATTCGAAAACCTTGTCAATATAGGGTTTTATCTTTTTTTGATTAAATAAAGTAACAAGGTCGAAGAATTCTTTAGGAGAACCGAGATATAATCCACATAGATTTAAGTGACGAATATAGAATTTTTGTAAATTTAACATTACTTCGGGGGAACTCATCATTCCGCATACAAGAATTTTTCCATTTTTTCTCAAAATCGATAAAGATTTCTCGAATGTTAGACTACCTACAAAATCTAAAACAACATCAACACCAGATGGAAATAGGTTTGATATTTCTTTGGGAATATCATCTTTATTGTGGTTAAATACGTAATCGGCTCCAAAGGAGGATACAATTTCCTTTTTCGAATCTTTTCCAACTGTAGTTATTACTTTTGCACCTCTCATTTTCGCAAGTTGAATTGCAAAAATTCCCAAACCACTTGAACCACCCCAAAAGAAGAATACATCATTGCTTTGCAAATTACCAATTGTAACAACAGAGTGATAAGCAGTTAATGCAGCTACTGGCAGAGTGCAAGCCTCGTTTGTACTTGCATCGTCGGATAATTTAACTAAATTTTTTTCTGGAACTGGTACGAATTGAGCATAAGATCCATTAACATGCATGCCAAAAAATTTCCAATTGTCATTTAAATGCTCTGTACCATGATATTTGGGATCTAGAGTTTTGGGAAGTATTACCGGGTAGGAAACTACTTTGTCACCTATTTTAAAACTTCTTACTTCAGAACCAATATCTGCAACCACCCCAGCAATATCGGCCCCAATTATATGTGGAAAGTTTAAGTTTAAACCAGGGTATCCTTTACGAATATGCAAATCAACACGATTTAGACTAGTAAATTGTACTTGTACTAAAACTTCATCAGGGAGAAGCGTTGGAACGGAAAAATTTTCCAAATATTCAAGCACTTCTGGGCCACCATTTTTTCTTATTACTACTGCTTTCATAAAAAACCCTCAATTACTAAAAAATTCAAAAATAGTAAAATAATGAAAATAAAATTTAGAAAAGTATAAAAATAATTTTAAGAAAACCAAATAATAGGTTTTACTAATACAAATTAAAATTATTTATTCATTAAAATTATATATTTACTGAGGCGTTACAAGGCTTCAATAATCATAGCACTAGCTTCTCCTCCACCAATACACAATGTAGCCAAACCAAATTTATTATTTGTTCGCTTTAAGGCATATATCAAAGTTGCAAGAACTCTGGCCCCAGAAGCACCAATTGGGTGACCCAGCGAAACCGCTCCACCATGGATATTCACTTTGTCGTAAGAAATATTTAATTCTCTACAGGTAATTATTGGTACAACAGCAAAAGCTTCATTTATTTCGAAAAGTCCAATATCTTCGATTTTCATTCCAGCTTTTTGACACACCTTTGTTATAGCCTTGGCTGGAGCAGTTGTAAACCAATCTGGTTGTTGCGCGTAGGATTCATGGGCAATAATTTTTGCAAGTGGTTTAATTCCCTTTTCCTTAGCAATATCTTCATCCATTACTACTACTGCTGCTGCCCCGTCGTCAATCGAAGAAGCATTTGCAGCAGTTATGGTTCCATCTTTTTTGAAAACCGGTTTCAACTGAGATATTTTTTCGAAATTAACCTTTCCGGGTTCTTCGTCCTTGTCGATGCTAATTTTACCTTTCTTATCTTCAATCTCGATTGGAACAATTTCCTCGCTAAACCAACCTTTTTCTTGAGCTTCGAGTGCACGCTTGTAACTCTTGATAGCATATTCATCCTGTTCTTCACGAGTGATATTACACTCGGTTGCACAAAGTTCACCAGCATTTCCCATATGAATTTGATTATACACATCCCACAAACCATCATGAATCATCAAATCAATTAACTCGACGTTTCCCATTTTAAAACCTGTTCTAGCTCTTTTCAAAAAGTATGGAGCATTTGACATTGACTCCATACCACCAGCAACCACAATAGAAGCATCTTTGCATCTAATTGCTTGGTCGGCAAGCATCACAGATTTGAGCCCACTTCCACATACCTTATTGATGGTCATACAAGGAACGCTAACTGGAAGACCAGCGTATATTGCTGCTTGGCGGGCTGGAGCTTGCCCAACACCACCTTGAAGCACTTCTCCCATTATCACTTCGCTAACTTCATCATGTGAAATCCCAGCACGTTTTATAGCCTCGCGAATTACAATTGCACCGAGCTGGGGGGCAGAAAAGTTTGAAAGGGCTCCTAAAAATGCTCCAATTGGAGTACGAACTGCAGAAACAATAACACTTCCCATACATCTACCTAATGATTATTAAAATATATTAAAATGCAAGACAATTTAGCAAAAAAACTATTTACAAAAAAGTTAATTTTGTGGTTTTTTTTGAAGGCTAACATTGGTTGGTGAGCTTTGCGCATTATCGGCTTCTATTTTATGGTCTATTACTCCATATATTTTCTCGGCAGTTGTAATTAAAATCGGATCATTTAAATCTAATCTTTCCCGACTTTTAGTTTCATCACTTTTGATGTTAATGACTTGTGTATTTTTTCAAATTTCATTTGAAATCAATCAACAACAATTGTTGTTTCTTGTTTTAAGCGGAATTGTTGGGTTAGTACTTGGTGACACGTTTTTCTTTAAATCACTTAAAGAAGTTGGTCCAAGATATACGATGATTATAATGTCTAGCAATCCTGCATTCGGAGCAGTCATTGCATATTTTACCTTCAAAGAAACCATATCATTTACTGGAATTCTTGGAATGATTATTACATTAGTTGGAATTTGTTTAGTTGTTTATCAACAAAATGGAAATGAAGTTACAAAATATAAAATAACTAAAAAAGGAATTATTTGGGGATTTCTCTCATCATTATGTCAGGCTTCTGGTTTAATTTTTACCAAATCTGCTTTTCTAATGCAAGAAATTCACCCACTTTCTGCTTCATTTTATAGAGTTTTTCCCTCGTTTCTAATATTAACAATTTTCGGACTTGCCACTAACAAAATAAATGTAAGTTCTTTGAAATCAATCCTTAATAGGAAAACATTTACCCTAATACTTTTTGGTTCAATAATGGGTCCATTTATTGGTATTTCACTTAGTTTTGTAGCTGTAACGAACATCCAAGTTGGAATTGCAGCTACAATTATGTCTTTGCAACCAATAATAATGTTACCAATTTCAAAATATATTCAAAAGGAAAAGTTTTCTACTCAATCAATTGCAGGAGCATTCCTTGCGGTTTTGGGAATTTCGCTTCTGTTTTCAAGAGGCAATTTGTTGTAATAGTATTTTATTAATTTTCGAATTAACATAAAAATTGCTATTTACCTTTTTTATTAGGGAAAGTTGTAGTTTATTCGATTTTTCTTTTGTTCATCTAATAAAAAGAAAACAGCATTTGGAAAAAAATTTGTCCAGGAAATAATCTTATCAGCTGAAAATTTTATGAATTCTTCTAAGTTTGCAATCCCTAAAACTTTATGGTAAATTCGTAAATTGCCAAAATAGTTATACCCATCTAAAATAAAAATCAACTTTATTTTAAAAAGCGAAAAAAGTCTCCTCCAAAAATTAAATATTACTTTAATCTAACACCTTAAGTTAAAATTTAAGTGGGAACGTATTTTCAACCACTTGTATAGGATTTGATTTTATAAAGATTTAAACCTCATACATTTTAAAAAATCTTATCATTAGTAGTGGTTTACAACCTTTAATTTTGATATTACACTTGAACTTCACCGATTTAAGTAACACACAAAAAATTAAAAAAAGATTTAATTTTCACACATATTGCAAAAATTTTATTGCTAAGAAATCTAAAAAGTTGTTGTTCCTCTAGTAAAACAAAAGTTAAAAGGATAACTAAATCAAAAGCTTTTGAATAAGTTAATTAGTAGAAATAAAATCAAAAAATTAAAAACCTCATTCGTTACAAAAAATTTGTTGTAATGTTTGGAGGAATTTTATTGAACTGAATGTACCAGGCTAGTCCATCATCTTCCTAAAATAAGGAATTCGGCGAATGTCTAAATTTTGCGAATCAATATTGGAATTGTCCTTACTTTCTTTTTCGAGGTCGTCTTGCTTAAGAATAAAAGGTTGCCTTGATTCGTTTGTGTTTTCCAATTCGATTTTTGGGGAATTGAGGAATTGATTTCGGACCAGGGCAGGTGTTTGCAAATCGTTTTTTAAATCATCTGGAATTTTTTTAGAAATTTTCATATTAACTGCTGTTTCAAAAATATTTTTAGTATTCAAAACATAATCATTAGCAACAAATTCACCTTGCTCGATTGCAGATTTTTCTAATTTTTCTTTTGATTTCTTTTTTTCTTGGTATTCTTGGATAAACGAATTTGTAAACCCAGTAATTACAACAGTTACAGCAACACTACTTCCCATAGAGTCATCTTCAACAAGTCCGCAAATTATGTTTAAATTTTGATTTGTTGCTTCACGAATTTTATTTAGTACTATGTCGTAATCTTGGAAATTTTCGCCAAAAGTAATGTTTACTAGAGCACTCTGCGAATTTCTAAGGTCTATTCCTTCGAGTAAAGGTGAATTCAAAGCTGATTCCACTGCTGTGATTGAGGCATGATCTCCTTCTCCAACACCTTTCCCTATCAGCAAATCCCCTTTCCCTTGGATAACAGTCTTAACATCAGAAAAGTCCACATTAATAATACCAACCGAATTAATTAAGTCGATAATACCCTTAGTGGCATCATAGACGACTCGATCGGCAAATTGAAAAGCTCTCTTTATGGGGAGGCTTTGCTCTCTGATGATTCTTGATAGTTTCTCATTTGAAATGATCATCAAACCGTCTAAATATTTACGTAGGTTCTCAATGCCTCTATAAGCATTTTCCCACCTTTGACCTCCTTCGTTGTACAAAGGAGTAATGACAATACCCACAACAAGGGCATTATTTTCTTTGGCAGCTTTTGCAACAAGAGGTGCAGCACCAGTTCCGGTACCCCCACCCATACCAGCTGTTACGAAAACAATGTCTTTGTCTTTCACCAAATCGACAATACTTTGGTAATCTTCCTCAGCCGCTTGCCTTCCAACCTCAGGATTGGAACCAGCTCCTTGGCCTCGTGTTTTGGATTTTCCAATAATAAGTTTAATAGGCGCAGAGTTTACGCGTAGTTGTTTGGCATCAGTATTTATAGCTATCAAGTCTACACCTTCGATTCCAAAGGTAATCAAATTTTGAATTGCATTGCACCCAGCACCCCCTACGCCAACAACTGCAATTCTAGTGATTTCTTCAAATGAGTTGTCAAGTTCGATCATTTCCCCCCCCTAAATATTCCTTAAAAAATCTATTACCTTTTTAAAAAATGTTCCTTTTTTTTCAGGTTTAAATGAAGAATCAGTCCCATTTGCTCCAAAATTTTCAGCACCCTGATTCTTTAAACCGTACAAAGCCAGGCCAACTGCGGTTGAAAAGTATGGCTTGTTGACTTCCTGAGTCAAACCACCATAATTTAAGTCCGAAGGCAAACCAATTCTAACGGGCATCCCGAATACTTCGGTACCTAAATCCTCGGCACCTTCAATCAACATTGTACCACCAGTCAAGACAACACCCGCTCCAAGTTTGCCAACTAAACTAGAATTCTTCAATTCTTCAAAAGCTAGATGGAAAATTTCTTCCATCCTCGCTTGGATAATCTTACACAGATGACTTCGTTGAAAAACCAATGGCTTTCTTGTATTAGTTCCAGAGGCCATAATTTGCTTTTCCTCATGGAGTGATTGTAGATAGCAATGACCGTGGTTTTTCTTGATTTCCTCTGCTTGTGAATAAACAGTGTTCAGCAGAACTCGGATATCTTCGGTAATATATCTTCCTCCAATAGGCAAAATCGAAGCAAACTTAAGTAACCCATCAATAAAAATTCCAATTTCAGTAAAGAGCTCACCTACATCAACAACAGCAACACCTAATTCCATTTCGTCTTCATCAAGCACAGCAAGACCAGTTGCCAAAGGTTGAAGAACGATATTTTCAACCTTTAAACCAATAGGTTCAAGGCATAAACCAATGTTTTTAATGTCCAAACCTAATGCAGAAACAATCTTTGCTACTACTTCCAACTTGCTACCGCTCATCCCAACTGGGTTAATTATTTCTTTGATATTATTGTTTATAATAAACTCTTGTGGTAAAATGTGAATGATAACGTTGTCGCTGGTTAAATCTATTTTTTTTGAGTCATCGAGGACCCTACGCACATCGAATTCTGAAATAATTTTATCTGGAGAGCTTATGGATACAAGTCCTCGGCTTTCGTTAAACTTCACAAACTTATTCATCAAACCTACATTAACTGAAACAATGTCGATGTTTGACTGACGAACAGCAGATTTGACTGCATCGCTAATATCTTCCTTGGTATTTTCTATGTTATCTATTCTCCCGTGACGAGCTTTGCTTCTTTTCCTTTCAGTAATTCCAACACCAAGTATAGTGGGTACACTGCTCTCGTTTGTCTGCGAAAGCACAACAGCACAAACTTTCCAAGTTCCTATGTCCAAACCAACACTTACTTTTACCGCAGGCTTATTTTCCTTATATTTTTGATGTTTAAATTCCATAACTTTTATTTTACCACAACTAAATTTTCGAAACGTAGGTCTATTTCCTTAGAAAAAAACTTTTGAAAATCCCCATTTCGAACTAAATCATTCATTAAAGATATCTTATCGAAACAATTTTCAGAGTTTAAAATAATTTTGGAATTTTTATAATGTAAACAAACTGTTTTTCCGACTTGTTCGATTCTTAACAAATTAGAATATAAATCTGGATTAGAGACTTTAATGGACTTAATCAAACAAAGTAAGCCATGATAACTGGACAATATTTTGGAATTTTCAAAACTAGGAACGAACAGAATTGGAAAATTATTGGACTTTAGAGAAGAAGAAGAAACTAAGTTAAAGTCGCTTGTAATTAAGCACTGTTTCCCATCATTGTCCTTCAACAAGACTAATGGTTCATCTTCTTTAATATCTATAATTAGCATTTCGTTTTCACTTTTGTAAATTTTGCAAGAAGCCACAAACGGCAATTGCTCCAACGAGAATTTTAATTTATTAAAATCAAGATTTGGTGAGATATTTTGAGTTACGATTGAATCTATAAGCGACTTTTTGTAGTGAACAAGATTTTTAATATAATAAAATTTTATTGTTTTGTGCTGACTCCAATAAAAGGAAAGTAGAATTAACACGGTAACAAGAATGATAATAAAAAAGAATGAAATAATTGAAAAATTATTACTTACAATAGATTTAGTATTTGTGGCCTCCCCAGCCTTCATAATCTAAAGCTTCCCAAAAATGTTTGTTTTCTTGTTACGCTGCAACTACTAATTTAAGTTAAGAATTGCAAAATTCCAAACAAAATGAAAAAAATTTTCAATAATTATTTGTTATTAGTTTTTTTTAAATTTTGTTTTTTTGTTTCACAATTTCTGAGATTTGGAATGGAAAAATTAAGAGCTTCAACAACTATTTTTTTATCATTAATATTCATATTCCTACTTTCCTTTTGCAGCAAGGAAAAAGCAAAACAAGAGGAGGTGATGAAAATGGAACAAGAGTTTGAACAATTTATTTCGGAATACGAATTGAAGTTGAAACCTGCCGTCCGTGAAATGTACCTTCAATACTTCGTTGCAGCAACAAACAGCACAACCGAAAATTGGGAAAAGTTCGCTGATCTTGAAATGCAAGTAAATAATATTCTTTCGAACAAAGACTTTTTCGAAAGAATTAAGAAAATCAAGGAATCGAACCTAATACAAGACCCCATAAAAAAAAGAAGAATAGAAGTTATTTATTTAAATTTCTTAGCAAAGCAAGTGGATACATCCAAATTAAATCTTATCACCAAACTTCAGAGTGAAATCGAAAACAAATACTCTTCGTATAGAACACAATATGGAACAAAGACACTTACCGACAACGATGTTGAAGAAATTCTAAAAACTTCAACAAATAACAAAGAATTAAAGGAAGTTTGGGAATCTCAAAAAAAGATTGGAAGACTTGTTTACGAAGATATTATCAAATTAGTCAAACTACGAAACGAAATTTCCAAAGAACTTGGCTTTAAAAATTTTCACGATATGAGTCTAAGATTGAGCGAGCAAGACCCCCTAGAGATAGAAAAACTTTTCGACGAATTGGATAATTTAACTCGAGAAGCCTTTGTTCAAGATAAAAAACTTATGGATGAAATATTGGCAAAAAGATATAAAATCAAACCCGAAGATCTAATGCCATGGCATTACCAAAACAGATTCTTTCAAGAAGCTCCAAAAATTTACGAAGTTGATTTAGACAATTACTACGAGGGAAAAGATATTGTTCAGCTTACCATCGACTACTACAATTCCCTTGGGTTACCTATTGAAGATATCGTTGCCAGAAGCGATTTGTACGAAAGAGTAAATAAAAATCAACATGCTTTTTGCATCAATATCGACCGAGATGCAAAAGACATTAGAGTCCTTTGCAACATCAAACCAAATGTGCGTTGGATGGAAACAACTTTGCACGAATACGGCCACGCTGTATACGAAAAATTTTACGACGATAAACTTCCTTGGGATTTGAAATTACCAGCCCATACATTTACTACTGAGGCTGTAGCGATGCTTTTCGGCAGGATGGCAACCAATCCTCAATGGATGATTGATCTCCTTAAAATTTCGGAAAAAGAAGCAAACAAAATAAAAGGTCCAGCAACCAAAACTCTTCGCCTACAGCAACTTGTCTTTAGTCGTTGGTCACAAGTTATGTTCCGCTTTGAAAAAAGCATGTATGAAAACCCAGACCAAGATTTAAACAAACTTTGGTGGGATTTGGTTGAAAAATATCAAATGATAAAAAAGCCAGAGGGGCGAAACGAACCCGATTGGGCAACCAAAATACACATTGCAACCAGTCCTTGCTACTATCACAATTACCTACTTGGTGAATTGCTAGCTTCCCAGTTTCATAATTTTATTGTAACAAAAGTCCTCAAAGGTGAACCAAACAAAGATTTCAGCTTCTATAACCAACCTGAAGTTGGAAAATATTTAATTGAAAACGTATTTGCAGTGGGAGCAAAATATCCTTGGAACGAAATGATAGAAAAGGCAACTGGCGAAAAACTCACAGCAAAGTACTATTCGCTTCAATTTGTAAATCAAAAAGCAATGTAATTTTAATGTCAATGCACCACAATGTAAGTTTTTAGAGATTGCTATTGTTTTTTGTAAGCAAGGGGTTCATAACCCCTGCTTACTTTTTCCTTTTGTATTGAAAACAATTTTGCTTATTTTGGTTATTGTATTTGATATTTATTTTACATAATCATATGAAAAAAATAGTCACAATTTGTTTTCTTTTCCTAATGCCAATTCCTCTTATAGGACAAGAAACCTTCTGGTCAAACAATTTAAAAAGTGTCTTCGGGGAAGTTGGTTGGAGTAAATTAAAATTGACTGCTGCACTTGGTTTTCGGTTCTGGAACGTTGGAGCTTCTATGGGGTTGGCGGGTTTTTCTGCTTCAAAGCCTAAATACATTTATCCTTCCAACCAATATCCTATGCCAAAACAAGGGGAATACGAAGAGTACCAATTTACCTACATACTTGTTACAACGGACTTTTATTATTTCTTCGAAGTATTTGACGATTTTATCATCACACCAAATATTGGTTTCTATGTGCAACAGGATTCGATTTTAGCTCGTTCCTTGAGAACTTACATTCAATACGATTTCGGACAATTATATTATACCGGAAAGACAGAAAACAAAGTCGGTTTAAACTTTGGATTAGGTGTTGATTATTATTATTCTGACAGTTACTTTGTGGGAATTGGTTTTAATTTTCGGAGAGGGGTTTATTTGCGATTCGCTTATTATTGGTTTTAAGACTATTTATTCAACATCCTCAAAATTTTCCTTAATACATTTTCAATAGTTAAATCTTGTTGTTGCATATTCTTGAGAACCTCCGCAACAATTCCTTTTAATTTACTTTCTTGGTATCCAAGCACATTCAAAGCAGCGATAACCTCTTGGTAAACAACCTGCTTTTCCCCAACATAATCAACACTTTCTGTAATTTTATACCTCTTAACCTTTTCCCGTAATTCCAAAATTAACCGCTCGGCAGTTTTTTTCCCAATACCCGGAAGCTTGATTAGGCGACCAACTTCGTTTCGAAGAATACACTCGACAAATTCCTCAACCTCTAGGTAAGAAAGAATAGCAATAGCAATTTTGGGCCCCACACCAGATATTTTTATCAATTCATTAAAAATATCTCTTTCATCAGATTTAGCAAAGCCATAAACTTGAAAAGATTCCTCACGAAATAGAATGCAGGTATGAAGTAAAACTTCGGAACCAACATCACCAATTTTAGAGAGAGTGGTCAAAGGTACAGAAATTTTGAATCCAAGACCACCAGATTCAATTTCCACAAAGGAAGAAGACTTTCTAACTAAACAACCTTTAATAAACGAAAACATAAATGAAAAATTCACTAATTTGCAAGTTAACAAAAACAAGGTTTTTTATGTACTGTCAAATTCAAAGTTTTATTGATGATTACAAACAAGAATCAGAAAAAACACTTCAAATCTTCAAAGCATTAAGCAATGAGTCGCTCACTACAAAGGTATATCCAGAAGGCCGTGACATCGAAACCATCGCTAGACATATTATTTTTACTATCTCGGATATGTTTAAATATTTAAATATCAATATCGAAGTAATTAATAAGAATGAGAAATTAAAGAGCGTAGAAGAAATCACAACAAAGTATCAAATTACTGTTCAGAAGCTTTTGTCAGGCATTACCGAAATACTTAAAGATGAAATGTTGGAAGATGAGGTTGAAATTTACGGAGAGCATTGGAAAATTAAGAATGTTTTACACTCATTTTTAAAACACGAAATACATCATAGGGCCCAACTTGCTATTTTGATGCGACAAGCTGGTCTTGTTATTCCTGGCATTTACGGTCCATCGAAAGAAGAATGGAAGGATTATGGAATGGAACCCGAAGAGTAAAGTCCCCATACCAACTTTTGCCGACATTGTTTCTGCCCATAAGAAAATTTTACCATATATACATCGAACACCCGTTCATACTTCGAATTCATTAAATCAAATTGCTGGATGCAATTTATATTTTAAATGCGAAAATTTTCAAAAAGTGGGAGCATTCAAGGCACGTGGAGCTTTGAACGCTGTTCTGTCGTTTCCAAAGAACGAGTTAACAAACGGAATTGCAACCCACTCATCCGGCAACCATGCACAAGCAATCGCATATGCAGGCAAAATAGTCGGAACAAAAGCAACAATTATCATGCCTTCTAATGCTTCAGCTCCAAAGGTTTCTGCAGTTCGTTCCTTTGGTGCTGATATTATCTTTTGCGAACCAAATCAAAAATCTCGAGAAGAAGCATTAAAAACTTTTGTTGAAAAAACGAACGCAAAATTCATACATCCTTATGATAATTTTTTTGTAATAGCTGGCCAAGGAACTGCATCAAAAGAATTATTGGAAGATTTTCCAAATCTAGACTTTATACTCACACCCGTAGGTGGAGGTGGTCTGCTAAGCGGTACATCGATAACAACAAAGGCAATATCCAACAAAACTAAAATCATTGGAGTTGAACCCAAAGGGGCAGACGATGCATTTAGATCCTTGAGCGACAATAAAATCTATCCTTCTATTGAACCAAAAACCATTGCAGATGGGTTGCTCACCTCACTTTCAGAAATGACTTTTACAATAATAAAAAAAAATGTTTATCAAATACTGACTGTTTCAGAAGAAAGTATTGTTGAAGCAATGAAATTAATTTTCGAAAGGATGAAAATAGTTGTAGAACCATCGGGTGCAGTACCACTTGCTGGAATTTTAGAATTCCCAAATATTTTCGATGGTAAAAATGTTGGGATAATTCTTTCTGGCGGTAATGTTGATTTATCGAAATTACCTTTCTAATTAAAAGCCATCATCGGTATCTTCTACATCCATTTCATCGCTGTCTACCTCTAAATTTTCAAGGTAAGCTTCCTCTTCAGGCAGAGCAACTGGAATAACATTTTCGTCGACATAACGAAAATCACCATTGTCGAAACGAAGTGTATCCTTTGTATAAACGACTCGGAACGAACCTGTTGGACCATTTCGCTGTTTTGCAATAATTATTTCTGCCGTACCCTCGGTAGGTTCTTTGGTATCGGGCCAAACGTTAATTCCATAAATTTCTGGGCGGTAAATAAACAATACTACATCAGCATCTTGTTCAATGCTACCAGACTCACGCAAGTCGGAAAGCTGTGGCCTTCTATCCTTCCTAGTTTCAACAACTCTATTCAATTGTGAAAGAGCAATAATTGGAATATCCAGCTCTTTAGCGATTTGCTTTATTGTTCTAGAAATAATAGAAATTTCTCGTTCACGGCTTTCGGCTTTTGGTGGGTCGATTAATTGCATATAGTCGATAATAATTAACCCGATATTGTGTTCTGCTTTTAATCTTCGTGCTTTTGCTCTAAGCTCTATCAAGTTAATCTTGGGACTATCGTCGATAAATAAAGGAGCGTGAGATAGTTTAGTCATTTTGCTAAGTATTGATTTTAATTCATTCCGATTAATATTTCCAGTTCTAATTTTATGGTTCTCAATTCCAGTTTGAGATGAAATTAAGCGTAATGTTAGTTGCTGGGAGGACATTTCAATAGAAAACAAACCAACAGGGATTCCAGAATCAACAGCAACATTCCGAGCAATCGACAATGCAAAGGCAGTTTTCCCTACTGATGGTCGAGCAGCAATTATTATCATATCAGACTTTTGAAAACCTCCAAGATAACGGTCTAAATCGATAAAACCACTTGGAACACCAGTAACACCTTTGGAACCACCTTCGACCAGTTGAGTTAAATTATCAATAATATTGTGCAAAATTTTTTTAATTCCAATGTAATTTTTGGCAAACCGCTTTTCGGCAATCTGAAATATCATTCTTTCGGCTTTATCTATAATTTCAAGCGCATCTGTTTCGCTTTTTACAATTTCATAAATAACCTCCCCGCAAACTTTAAGTAGTTCCCTATTGAAACTACGTTCAAGGATAATTCTACAGTAATCTTCAACATTTTCCGAAGTTGGAACATTTGTCATCAAATTTGCAATGTATTCAGTTCCACCTACGAAGTCAAATTTATTTTTTTTCTTTAACTCCTCAGATAATGTTAAAGAATCTACCTGAATTCCCTTTTCGAACATTTGAACAATAGTTTCAAAAATCAACTTATGACGTTCTAAGTAAAAGCTTTCTTTAGTTATTAATTCGAGAGATTTAGGAATAGCTGAATTATCCAATAACATTGCACCAAGCACAGCTATTTCGGATTCCACTGAATGAGGAGGAACGAAGTTCCCTAAAATCGAAGAAAATTCCAAATCACCTCCATTTTTGGATGATTTCACTCTTTTGTTCATAACTCAATAAGACTTTAAAAAATTGGGAATTCAAATTAACATTTTTGAGGGAATCTAATTATATTTCGATTAAAATTTTTCTGATTTCTAAGAACAAACTCAAAAAGACCGAGGGTATTTGAACGTTTGAATTAATTTTTAAAATGGATTGCTCTATTAAATCGATTACATTATTTAGTTGCTTCAAACCAAATTTCCCAGCAAAACGGTTTAAAGTTTCAACATCATCAAAATTTACAATATACTCAGTTTTTCCATTTTTCGAAATTAATATTGCATCTCTTATCCAATTCGCTAAAAGCTGAAGGTAGATTTGACCGTTTTTTTTGTCTAAATCTTCTGCCAAAACATTTATTTTGTCAACAAATTGCTTACCTGGTAGTTCCTTTTTTAAAGAAATTCTCAACAAGTCAACCAAGGCATTACGAATCTCAATTAGATTCGATTCTAATAGTTCATAAGCTTTGGTTAGTGAACCATTAGCAAACCTAGCAATAACTCTTAGTTCCGTTTCACTTTTGGGGTAACTTTGTTGGAGTGCATTTATTATTTCATCGTCGGTGAGGGGTGAAAAATATACAGATTGGCATCTTGAAAGAATAGTTTGAAGCAAACTTTCGCGCCTACTTGTCAACAAGAAAAAAGTTATGTCGTTTCTTGGTTCTTCAAGAGTTTTCAAAAAAGCGTTTTGAGCCTCGATCCTCATCTCGTCAGCATTAAATATCAAAACGAATTTTTTACCTGGCAAAGAATTGGAAAGTGAAAGACTTTTTCTTAGCTCTCTTATTTGAGCAATTCTAATCTGAGATGCTCCGCGAATTGAAAATTTTGAGTAAGGAAACTCGACTTTCTCTTTGAGTTTTAAATTTATTTCTTCAATAACACTTTCTGAAAGCAAAGAGTAAACTGTGCTTTCTTCCTTATCACCAGTTTTGCTCGAAGGTATGGAAAAAATATATTCAACATTTGGATGTTTTAAGTTAATTATGTCTAAACAACTGACACATGTTCCGCAAGATTCTAAAAATCCATCAATGTATGTTGGTTCTTTACAGCACGAAGTTTTAATAATTTCCAAGGCAGTTGCAAATTTACCAACACCTTCAATTCCAAAAAAACAATAGGCGTTTGCCAACTTGTTTTCAAGTAAGACTTTTTTAAAATATGATTTTATTTTCCCCTGCCCCAAAATATCGCCCCAACTCATAAAATTCAACCTTTTTCGTTTAGTATCTTTATATTTTTTTATAATTAATAATTTTGTTAGTTTAAATTAATATGAAAATAAAAATTTAAGTGAATACAAATATGGAAAAAAATTCTTATTTGGATTTAACAGAACAAGTAATATCTCAATCGATTTCTGATTCATTCGAAACTGATTTTTGTGTCCACAATAGGGGCCCAGCTTGCTCTCGGGAAACGGTAAAGCTGAAAAAGCATATCCCACCACATATTCAACTCGATTTGTCGAAGGAATTCTTAATGAAGGCCTACCGACTTATGTTGTTATCACGCTTGACTGACGAAAAGCATCTCAAGTTACTAAAACAAGGAAAATCATTCTTTCATATTGGTGGTAGTGGACACGAAGCAACTCAAGTTGCTTTAGGTCTAACACTTCGCCCTGGAAAAGATTGGTTTTGGTTGTACTATCGCGATGTTGGATTGGCATATTCTCTTGGACTTACACCTTTTGAATACTTTCAGATGGCATTCGGCAAGCCAAATTGCCCTGCCAGCGGTGGCCGGCAAATGCCGGGGCACTATGGAAGCCTTAAACTAAATATGCCTACTGCTTCCTCCCCCACAGGAACCCAATTTTTAAATGCTGTTGGAACAGCTTTAGCCTCGAAACTACTGGGAGCCGACGAAGTTACTTATGTTGACTCTGGGGAAGGAACCACAAGCGAAGGTGAATTTTACGAGGCTGTTAATTGGGCTACACGCGACAAACTACCAGTAATTTTTTGCATCCAAGACAACAAGTATGCAATTTCTGTTCCTAGAGAAATCCAATCAATGGGAGCAACCGTAGGACACACTTTTTGTTGTTATTCTAACCTTAAAATTAAAACATATGATGGAACTGATTTTTTTGAATCAATTGCTGCTGCAAGAGAAGCATTAGATTATGCTTCTTCTGGTTATGGACCTGTTCTTTTGCATTCTTTAGTTGAAAGATTGCTTCCTCACTCATCAAGTGATGATCACAGAAAATATCGCTCCAAAGAAGAACTTCAAAAGGCATTAGAAAAGGATCCAATAAAGAAAATCCAAAATTATTTAATTGAACATAACATAGTAAAACACGACGAGTTAAACGAAGTCATTGAACAAGTAAACAACGAAATTGAATATTGGGCTGATAAAGCTTGGGAAGAACCAGACCCCATCCCAGAAGATGCCGTAAAACATATTTTTGCTCCCATAGAATCAAGAAAATTGCAATATTCGAAAACCTATCCTACGATTGGGGAAAAAATTGTGATGGTGGATGCAATTAACCATGCATTACACGAGGAAATGGAATTTAACCCCAAAATGATAATTTTTGGGGAGGACATTGCCGACCCCAAAGGTGGCGTTTTTACTGCAACTAAAGGGCTCTCCACAAAATTTGGAACTGAAAGAGTTTTCAATTCCCCACTTGCCGAGGCTTCAATTGCTGGGGTTGCATTGGGATTAGCGATAAGAGGTTTTAAACCAGTAGTGGAAATGCAATTCGGTGATTATATATGGCCTGCTTTCATGCAAATTAAAAATGAAATCGCCACCATGCGATACCGGTCAAACGGTAACTTTTCAGCACCACTTGTCATTAGAGTTGCTGTAGGTGGTTACATTCACGGGGGACTATACCATTCACAAAATATTGAATCAATTTTTGCTCATATACCTGGTTTGATGATTGCTTACCCATCTAACGCCGCAGATGCAAAAGGCTTATTAAAGACAGCTTGTCGGTTGCAAGACCCAATCATTTTCTGCGAACATAAAGGTTTGTACAGACATCCATTTTCTACAACCATTGAACCAGATAAAGACTTTCTTTTGCCTTTTGGTAAAGCAAATGTCTTTCAAGAAGGAAAAGACCTTACAATTGTAACTTGGGGTATGGGAGTAAAAGACTCTTTCAATGCAGCAAAACGGTTTACCAAAGAAAGCCCTAATCTTTCTATCGAAATAATTGACCTTCGTACAATAATTCCTTGGGACAAAGAGCTAGTACTTCAATCAGTTCAAAAGACCAATCGACTAATAATTGTGCACGAAGATACTTGGACAAACGGATTTGGAGCAGAAATTGCTGCAACCGTTTCGCAGGAAGCTTTCAATTATTTAGATGCTCCAATTGTTCGAGTTGCCTCGTACGACTCCCATATTCCTTACCATCCAAATTATGAAAATTACGTATTGGTGACAGAAGATAAAATCTTCAAAGCAATTGGTCAAGTTATAAATTATTAATTTAATTTTCTTACGCCTAAGATTGCTGAGCCTTTTAAGTAATGCCAATTTTACAATCCTTATTAATTTTGCGTTTTTGCAACTTTACAAAATGGAAAAACCCCAAAAATGCGAAATTGTATGCGTCGATTTAGATTACACATTGATATCCACGGACATACTCATTGAGCAAATCATTGCTTTTTTAAAAAAATATCCCCTGCGGTTTTTTGTATTGTTTGTTTGGCTTTTTAAATCCAGGAGATATCTTAAGAAAAAATTATCTGAGTGCGTAGAAATTGATTATAGCAACCTGCCGTTTCGAAAAGAAATTCTTGATTTTTTGCTTAAAGAAAAGGAGAAACAGAAAAAAATTGTTCTTGTCACTGCATCCAACCAGAAAATTGCCGTTGAAATTAACAATAGACTAAAACTTTTCGACGAAGTTTACGGCTCAGACCAAGAAAATTCATTAAAAGGAAAGGACAAGGCAAAGTTTTTAGAAAGAAAGTTTGGTAGAGGAAATTTTACGTACATAGGGGATTCAATTTGCGATTGTTCTATTTGGAAAATTTCGAAAGAATCATATCTGGTTTCGAATTCAAGATTTATGCAATTTTTGTTGAAAAGATTTCGAAATTTTTCTGGGAATATGCTTTCTTATAAAACTAAATTTAGGGATTATTTAAACCTCATTCGATTCCATCAATGGGCAAAAAATCTTTTGTTGTTTTTTCCTTTAATACTCGCTCACGAATTTCAAAATTTGGGTGCTTTAAAGAACGCTTTACTTTCATTTTTCTCTTTTTCTTTCATTGCTTCCTCAATGTACATTATTAATGATATCATTGATTTAGAAAAGGATAGAAACCACCCAACAAAAAAGTTTAGACCTATCACAAATGGGACTTTTTCTGCATATGCTGGGTTTATTATTTCATTAATTTTGCTTTCACTTGGTTTTTCACTCGCATTTACAATAAATTATTTATTTGTCGCACTAACCATTGCGTATTTATTTCTAAATCTAATTTACTCATTTGGTGCCAAAAAACTTGCTATTTTCGACATTTTCACACTTTCAATATTTTATGTTATTAGGCTTTACTCTGGAAGTGTAGCCACTCATATTCCAATTTCAAATTGGTTGCTTGCTTTCTCGATGTTCTTCTTTCTTTCCTTAGCAACTCTGAAAAGATATTCAGAGGTCAAATTATCTCAGGTCACAGAAAACGAGCTTCTTGGGCGACCGTATAATAAAGACTCGGTTAATTTCATTCAAACTCTAGGTATTGGAAGTTCCTTCGCATCAACTGTAGTTTTTATATTATATATTAATAGCCAAAAAGTTATGGACCTTTATCAACATCCCTCTCTTCTATGGGCAGTAGCCTTTCTTTTGCTTTTATGGATGATGCTAATATGGAATTTTGCAAATCGTGGGAAAATTGATTACGACCCTGTTGCTGAAGCAATGAAAAATCCCTTCTTAATTTCTCTTGAACTCATCATGGTTACAATTTGGTTAACCGCAATCTTTTTATGAAAAAATACCAATCTTGGGGTTTGTACCCAAAAGATATAGCAAGAAGTGTTAAAAAAATTTATTGGAGACATGAAAAAACGGTATTTGATACCAATAACAAAGTTTTACCATATGGACTTGGCCGTAGTTACGGAGATGTTTGCCTAAACAAAAATGGGACACTTATCGATACAACAGAACTGAATCACTTTGTTAATTTCGATAAAGAAAATGGTATACTTAAATGCGAAAGTGGGACCACATTAGAACAAGTATTGGAACTGATTGTACCTTATGGCTGGTTTCTTCCAGTAACCCCAGGAACGAAATTTATAACTATTGGGGGTGCGATAGCAAATGATGTTCATGGAAAAAACCACCATAAAGCTGGTTCCTTCGGACATTTTGTAAATAACCTTGAACTTTTGCGTTCTGATGGGAAAACCTATTTTTGTTCAAAAAAAGAAAATTTCGAATTATTTAAATCAACAATTGGTGGTTTAGGGCTAACTGGCTTAATACTCACATCTGAAATATCATTAAAGAAAATTGAAAGTGAGTATTTATATTTAGAAACACTGAAATTTAAGTCAATCGACGAATTCTTTGAGATCAATGACAACTCCGAGAAAAATTTCGAGTATACTGTTGCTTGGCTGGACTTTACAAATGGTGGAGCAAATTCTGTTCGAGGAATTTACCAAAGAGCCAACCACATAAAGTATAAATTTTCGGAGAATAAAAAAAAATCGAGATTTAATATACCATTTGTTTTGCCATTTTCAATTATTAACAAATTTACTAACTACATCTTCAATTTAGTGTACTACTCGAAACAATTTGAAAGGATTGTCGAACAGATAGTTCATTACGACAAGTTCTTTTACCCCTTAGATGCTGTCGGTAACTGGAATTTTCTTTATGGAAAAAAAGGATTTTTGCAATACCAATTTGTAATTCCAAAAGATAACTGCAAAAATAATTTAATTACAATTCTCAAGGAATTTAAAAAGGAAGGGTTAACATCATTTCTTGCGGTTTTAAAAACATTTGGTAATTTACCAAAAGCTGGAAAACTTTCTTTCTCAAGGGATGGTTTAACTCTTGCAATTGATTTTCCTATCACTTCATCTATTTTCAAAATCTTAGAAAAAATTGACGAGATGATCATCGAATTTGGTGGTGCAATATATCCGGCAAAAGACGCCAGGATGCAATCTAAAACATTCCACATTTCTTTTCCTGAATTGAAAGAATTTGTTCATTACAAAGACCCAATGTTTACCTCCAGTTTTTGGGAAAGAATAAATCAAAATTTGGAATAATATTTGTTTCTATTTGTTATATTGCAGATTAATAATATTAATTTTACTTTATGAAAACAAGCATACTTTTCATAATTAGTGACGAAGATATAATCAAAGAAATTGTAAAAAATATAGTTCCATTACAAAATGAGTTCGATGTATTTTTTGCTGAAACCGCAGAACGAGCACTCCAAATACTTGCCAACAATAAAATTGATATTGTTTTTTCCAGTCCAAACATCATCATGTCTACTGGTTCGAATGTTTTAAATGAAATTAAAAGATTGTTCCCAGAAGTCACTCGTTTTGCATTGGTCTCAAGCCTAGATAATCAACAGGCGGTACAAATAAGCCCCCTTGTGCATCAGTTTATATATCCCCCATACACAACCGAAAACTTCAAAGATAGAATTGAAAAGACATTAAATTTTCAAAAAATCCTAAAAAATGACAAAATCGAGGAATTAATAAAAAACACGACAAATTTACCATCATTGCCAGAAATTTACATTCAAATTGAACAAGAGGTTGCAAAACCGGATTTCTCAATTAATAAGATTGCTAATCTAATAGCAAAAGACATTAATTTGACTGCAAAGATTTTACAAATAGTCAATTCTGCATATTTTGGCTTACAAAGAGAAATCTCGAGTATTAATTTCGCTCTTACTTACCTTGGGGTAAACATAATCAAATCACTTATTTTTTACATCCATCTATTTTCAAATTTTAAAGTTACTTCTGAAAATAAAAAATATCTTGAACGATTTTGGCAACATAGTTTGGTAGTTGCCTCGAACTCATTCCATCTTGCAAATAAAAATTTAAAGGAAAAATTTGAAATTGACAGCGCATACACCGCTGGAGTTCTTCACGATGTTGGAAAATTTGTACTTCTTAATACATACACCTACCCCCAAAATGTCATACTTTTAGCAGAGCAAAAAACTTTCGATAATTTGGAAGCTGAGTACGAAATCTACGAATGTTCACACGCTGAAATTGGAGCATACCTACTTGGTTTATGGGGATTTCCTCCGCAAATTGTTGAAGCAGTGGCATATCATCATCAACCTTCATCTATGAATAAAAATCAGTTAAACCTAGCTACTATCATACATTTAGCTGACTTTTTATTTTATGTTCCAAAACTCGATGTTTCACATATTAAAGAAATTGGTTTTGAAAAGGAGATTATCGATTCAATTTACTATTTTAAAACTTTAAGAAAAGTAAAACTTACATAATTAGGTATCTAATGGAAAACGTATTAACTATGTTTTTTTCACCCGAAAGAATTTATATTGCTTGCATTGGAAAAACAAAGGAAGGTTTGGTGTTGAAAAAAATTGGAACAACTGCCTCCCCTATAGACCTTGACAACCTTGAAAATTCACTCAATGAAACAGGGCTACAGGAATTCTACGAATTGATGAATGAATTTGACGATAACAATAAAATTGTAACAGTGTCCATTCCAATGGAGTATGTCTTAATCACTCAATTTCCAGGCCGACCAAACATTACTATTGATGAGATAATGTCGGTAATTAATATCGAAATAAGGCAGAACTACCCCCAGTTTAATCCTAAAGACTTTCCAACATACCTTTTCCAACTTGAACCTCGTAAAGAACAAACATACTTCCTCGCTGGGATTATTCCCATGAACATTTTCCAAAATATAAAATCTCTTACAAACCAAATCAACAAAATAGTCCAAAGAATTGAAATTAGTCAAATTTCCGCTCACAATGCTTTTCTTTTCAACTATCCAGAAGAAAAAGAAAATATCGTTGGAATATTTAATATATCAGATAAGTTTATTGATTATAGTGTTATCAAAAACAATGAATTTTATTCTTATAACTTGATTAAATATAACGTTCAAGACCAAATACCTAATTTGATCGAGAATAACTTAGCTAAAGTAAAAAATGAGTTGAATTTCGAGATCAATTCGCTGTATTTTTTTGGCACTAATTTCAATAAACCATTACTTAATAAAATTAATACTTTGTTAGGAAAAAAAATCGAAAAGATTAAAAGGTTAAATCCTTTTAGGCTAATGTTTACTGATCTTGATGATTCCTCGAAGCAAATTTGTTCCCGTCTGGCGCATCATTTTCCTGCTTGTGTTGGTTCAATTTTACCAGATGTTCAAAAAAGAGTTAAAATAATTTAAATGCGAATTATCGGTGGTCTTTACAAAGGAAAGTCTTTTAAACTGAAGGTACCGAAAAATATTAGACCAACATCAGACTTTGTTCGAGAGGCAATTTACGATACCCTATGTAATTATATAAAAATTTTTGATATTAATGTTCTTGATTTATTTGCTGGAACGGGAATGCTTGGTATTGAAGCACTAAGCCGCGGTGCAAGCTTTTGTCAATTTGTAGACAACAGCAAATCTTCGATACAACTGTTAACTCAGAATATTTATTCATTGAACATCGAAAGAGATAGGTTTAAAATTACCTTTTCGGATGTTTTTTCATTTTTAAAAACTTACAAAAAAGAAATAAAATTCGATTTAATTTTTTCTGATCCACCTTATAATTTGGATTTGAACACCAAACTTATGCTTCATCAAGGTATTTGCAAAATCGCTCGGAATGGAACAATCTTTGTTATAGAAACCTCTCACAAAGATTATTTGATTGAAAGCAGCAACTTCAAAATGTTTAACAAAAAAGAATATGGGGATACAAATGTATATTATTTTTATTTTGAATGTTAAACATTAGGAGCAAGCATGGGAGTGAAAGAAAAAGAAAAAGACAAAGAACCTATTCCAAAGTATAATGAAAAAGGCAAACTCCATAAAAAGTTTTACGAACAAGAGTTAGCAAAACTTCAAATTGAACTTGTTAAACTGCAGTACTGGGTTAAACACAAAGGGCTTAAAGTTGTCATAATTTTCGAGGGGAGAGATGCCGCTGGAAAAGGTGGAACTATCAAAAGGATTACAGAGCCATTGAATCCAAGGGGATGTAGGGTTGTGGCTTTAGAAAAACCATCTGATCGAGAAAAAACCCAATGGTACTTTCAACGCTATGTTGCGCATCTACCCTCGGCAGGGGAAATAGTTATATTCGACAGAAGTTGGTATAATCGTTCTGGAGTAGAGCGAGTAATGGGTTTTTGCACAGAGGAAGAGTATTGGGAATTCCTTCGATCTTGCCCTGAATTTGAAAAAATGCTTATACGAAGTGGAATAATTTTACTTAAGTATTGGTTTTCTATCAGTGACGAAGAGCAAGAAAAAAGATTCCGCGAAAGAGCAACAGACCCAAGAAAACGTTGGAAGCTTTCGGAAATGGACCTTGCAAGTTGGAACAAATGGGTTGATTATTCCAAAGCAAAAGACGAAATGTTTAAATATACTGACACAAAAATTTCACCTTGGTATTGTGTTAAATCCGACGACAAACGCAAAGCAAGGCTAAATTGCATTGCTCACATTTTATCAATGGTACCTTACGAAGATGTTATTCCTAAACCAATTGAACTACCACCAAGAAAAATCGATATTTCTTATGTACGCCCCCCATTACAGGAATTTACTTATGTTCCAGAAATCTATTAGAATATGAAGGTATTTGATAAACTTAATTTCATCCAAAAATTAAACAACACTCGCTTATGCATAGGATTAGATTCTCAAATTGAAAAATTGCCAGATGGGTTGCCAAAAAACATCGAAGGTCTTCTAGAATTCAATAAAACAATAATCGAAGCCACAAAAAATTTCGTTTGCTCATACAAACTTAACTTTGCTTTTTATGAACAATACGGGTCGAAAGGATTTGAAGTTTTGGAAAAAACTTTAGAAATAATACCAAATAATGTAGTTAAAATAGCAGATGGGAAACGAGCTGATATTGGAAACACCTCGAAAGCTTATGCAAAGTCGATTTTCGATTTTTTTAAATTTGATTGCACTACATTGAATCCCTTTCTTGGAATTGATTCGCTTGAACCTTTTTTTGATTATTCAGACAAACTTAATTTTGTTCTGATTTGCACTTCAAATCCTGGTGCGATGGATTTTCAGAAAATCATAATCAATGACAAGTTTTTCTTTGAAATAATCTTGGAAAAACTTTTGGCTAGTTTCCCGACACACAAATTAGGTTTTGTCGTTGGAGCAACAAACGAACAAGAGTTCGCAAAAATTCGTAAACTCGCACAAGAAAACTTCATTCTTGTACCAGGAATCGGAGCTCAAGGTGGCAACTTGGAAAGTATAATAAATAAAAACCAAAATAGGTACTTAATTGTTAATGTAGGAAGAGATATTATTTTTGCTACCCACGAAAAAGATTTTAGAAGTAAGATTAAAGAAAAAACTTTGCATTACGTTGAACAAACGAAGTTGGTCTGATATGGTTAAAAAAGAATTAACCTTGCAAAAAAGAGTCCATAAAATGATGTCCGATCCGTCCAAAGTCTTCACAACATTAAGTGGAAAGCGATTGCAGTTTCTTTCGCCTGGATACCTGAACAAAGATAAAGGCCCAGATTTTCGAAATGTTGCAATTTTGTTGAATGGAACAATAATAGTTTGTGATTGTGAATTTCACATAAATGCCTCGGATTGGAACCTTCATAATCACTCCAGCGAACAAGAGTACTCAAAAGTGGGTTTGCATATTGTAATAAACAACAATTCAACAATCAATAATAACATAGAAACTTTAGTGGTTATTTTAGATGATTTACCCGAAGAAGACTATGATAAATTGCCAATTGAACCCAATGAGTTAATTAGCTCACTAGAAGAAATTCAAAATTATGCTTTACTGCGACTACTGCGAAGGACATCGGAATCAAAAATTCTAATAGAAGAAATGGGGCTAACGAAAGCCTTTGAAATTTCGCTTCGTAATTTTCTTTTCAAATACTCTTCGAAGAAACACAGACCGGTTTATAATAATAAAGAACTCGAAGAATTAATCGATAAGATCAAGACTTCAAATTGGTTGGATTTTCTATATGGAATCCAAAACGACCAACAAATCGGTATTTCAGAAACACTCTTTAAATTAATGAAAACGCGTATCCATAACGAAGGAAATCATTTGCGTCGGGAAATTCTTTTGAATTGCCTACTGCCAATTTCTTTAGCAATTGCGAACGAGGAGCAAAGAATTAGTTTGTTTGTATGGTTTTGGTCTACACCAGCAATAAATTCCTACGGGATTTTGACAAGAAAATTTAAAAATATACCACAGAATTTTATTTGGCAACAGCAAGGAATGCTCGAAATATTAAATTCAATTGGAAAAAGAACAAAAATCACTAATAACCAATATTTAAAAATTGGAGAAGTATTAAATTTCTTCTATATAGGAAAACCAACTTTTATGTAAATTTAATATTAGCATGTGCTTGCAAAGATTATCTAAAAAATTATCTGCATTCAGTGTGCTTTTCTCTAACTTCAAATATTTAAAATATTTGAGTCAATATTTAAAAATCTTAATTGAATTTTCACAAAATTTTCAATTAAGTTATTGAAGTACAAAATGAAAAAACAAACAAGAAAAATTTTTTAAAATTGAAAAGAAACTATTTTGATTTTTTCATAAAAATCTACCAAATTTGGCAATTCAAAAATTTCAATTTGCAAAATTGAAAGGTGTTTGTTTTGTCTATTTAAAACGGAGACATGCTAAATGATTAAAGATGTATTATCGGAACAAATGGTTGAAATTAGTAGAACTACAGAAAACTCTGATAGTACTCTCCCAAAGAAGTGGAAAAAGTTTCTTCGTTTCATCCGAAACAATGTCTCTGCACATATTTTCAGAACCTGGTTTATTCCCATAAAACCAATTAAATTGGACAAAGATGAACTTCTCGTTGAAGTCCCATCCCAATTTTATTGCGAATGGCTTGACGAGCACTATTACTATTTGATAAAATCTGGTTTGCAGAAATTCTTTGCTGAAGATATTAAATTTAAATACCAAGTTGTGTTAGACACAGCTCAGCCAGAAACTGCAAAAATTAACATTCCAAGCTCCAATATTTCGATACAAGAAAAAGCTCGTGCAAATGCTATTCAAAAATTGAATTATAACCCTAATTTAGTTTCTTATTACAATTTCGAAAATTTTGTTGTTGGAGATAGCAACGAATTTGCTTATTCCTCATCTTTTGCAATTGCAAAAAGCCCCTTGCAAACCAAATTCAATCCTTTAATCATATTTGGAAATACTGGGCTTGGTAAAACTCATCTTATCCAAGCAATCGGAAATTATATTCTCATTAACTATCCAAGTGTTAAAGTTTTATACTCAACAAGTGAGAACTTTGCGAATAATTTTATTGAAGCAATCAAGAATAACAACATGAATGATTTTCTTCAATTATATAGAAGTGTTGATGTTCTTCTAATAGATGATATACAATTCTTCCAAAACAAAGGAAAAATTCAAGATCATTTTTTCCATACGTTTAATACATTACACCAAGCGGGGAAGCAAATTGTATTGACTTGCGATAAAGCACCAAAAGAATTAAAAGATCTTGATGAAAGGTTAATTAGTAGATTTCAATGGGGTGTTTTAGCTTCCATAGAACCCCCCGAACTTGAAACAAGAATTGCTATAACAAGAAAAAAAAGCGAAAACGAAGGCTTGCAGCTTCCTGTAGACGTAATTGAATTTATTGCACAAAATGTAACTTCAAATATTAGAGAACTCGAAGGGGTTATCATTAGCTTAGTTGCACAAGTTGCCTTAAGCAATAAAAAACCAAATATCGATTTGGTCCGAGAAATTCTTCGTGCAAAGCATATTCGAACAACAAAAATTATTACAATTGAGAAAATTAAGAATGCAGTCTCCCATTACTTTAATATTAACACTACCGATTTAGAATCCAAATCGAGAAAGAAAGAATTAGTTATTCCCCGCCAACTTGCTATGTATATTTCAAAAGAACTAACTAATTCAACTCTCGAAAATATAGGTAAATACTTTGGGAATAGAGACCACACTACAGTACTCCACAGTATTAATATTACCGAAAGAAATCTTTTATTCGATGAGCGACTTAAATCCGCATATGAATACATAATAAAAAAACTTATTTGAAAAGAAAAAATTGTTAACCAAAAAACTATTCATTCAAGCAAAAAAATTGGTTTACCTTTTAATTGGAATTCTTTCTGCTACGTTTGGTTTAAAATCTTTTTTGCTTCCAAACCAATTCATTGATGGCGGCGTGACTGGAATATCGATGCTAACATCTATACTGTCGGGAATACCAATATCTTTGTTTGTTATTGTATTCAATTTGCCTTTTTTAATACTGGCATATTTTAATCTATCGAAAGAACTTTCTATCAGAGCAATTTGCGGAATATTTGGGCTTTCTATTGCATTGCTATTTATCCCCTTCCCAATCCTAACTTACGATAAACTTCTGGTCGCAGTTTTTGGAGGGTTTTTCCTTGGTTCTGGCATTGCATTTTCAATTCGTGGTGGTGGAGTAATCGATGGGACTGAAATTTTATCGGTTTTTCTAAGTAGAAAACTAAACACAACCGTCGGTGATATTATTTTGTTTATAAATATCATAATATTCTCGATTGTAGCAATCTTTTTGGGAGTCGAGGTTGCTTTTTATTCAATACTGACCTATCTTTCAGCATCTAAGACAACAGATTTTATCCTCGAAGGTATCGAAGAATATATCGCGGTAATTATCGTTTCCGAAAAATCAGACGAGCTTCGCAAAGCAATTTTGCATAACCTTGGAAGAGGAGCTACTATTTTTAAAGGAAGAAAAGGATTAACCCAAGAAAGTCGATCGAATGAAATTGAAATTATTTATACAGTCTTAACCAGATTGGAACTTCCCAAATTGACCTCAGAAATTAACAAAATAGATCCCAAAGCATTTGTTGTAATGCATAAAGTAAAAGACACAATTGGTGGATACATTAAGAAGCGCCCACATAGCGTCATATAATTTTTTTCATTTTGTGTTATGGATAAAAATAGTACAAAAAATGCTGTTCTTTTAGTTTCTGTAATTACTTCATTCCTCACAGCATTTTTAGGTAGCTCCGTCAATGTTGCCCTTCCATCGATTCAAAAAGACCTACATATCGATGCAGTTAGCCTTGCATGGATTACTTCTTCCTATTTATTAGCAACAGCTTCAATTCTTTTACCATTTGGAAGACTATCGGATATTATAGGTAGGAAAAAAACTTTTCAATGGGGCTTGATTATTTTCACTTTTTTTTCTTTTCTCTGTGCATTTTCTCCAAACATTTATCTTTTTATTGCTTTAAGAATCTTGCAAGGGATAGGTTCTGCCATGATTTTTTCAACAAGCACTGCAATTATTACTTCAGTTTTTCCCCAAGGTGAACGTGGTAAAGCTATGGGTTACTCAATTTCCGCAGTTTATTTTGGGTTGACGTTTGGGCCCGTAATGGGTGGTATTCTAACACACAATCTCGGGTGGCATAGTATTTTTCTTTTAAATCTACCAGTTGGGCTTTTTATTTCATATTTAGTTCAAAGCAAATTGAAAAAAGAAGAATGGGCAGATTCCAAAAATGAAAAATTCGATTGGATTGGTTCTTTGATATATATCTTCGGCTTATCTTCTTTAATGCTTGGTTTTACCAGAATCCAAACACCCGCCGGAAAAATTTTATTGATTGCCTCTTTTATCCTTTTAATTGTTTTCTTACTAGTAGAAAACAAATTAGAATATCCAATTTTTCCTTTAAAGCTGTTCTTTCAAAACATTACTTTCACTTTTTCAAACATATCAGCTCTAATCAATTACAGTGCAACATTTGCAGTAGGATTTCTGCTAAGTCTTTACTTACAATACATTAAAGGATATTCTGCTCAAACTGCTGGGTTAGTTCTTGCAATTCAGCCTGTAACTCAAGCAATTTTTTCTTCTTTTGCTGGGAAATTATCCGATAGAGTCGAACCACGTTATGTAGCCTCCTTAGGAATGCTTTTGACTTCTCTTGGGCTCTTTATGCTTTCATTTATTGAATTTACAACCTCATTTGGATATATTATTTTTGCCCAAATTTCTCTTGGGTTGGGTTTTGCTTTATTCTCTTCTCCAAATACGAATGCAATTATGAGTTCAGTAGAAAAGAAACATTATGGTGTAGCCTCCGCTGCTGTTGGAACAATGCGATTGGTTGGTCAAACATTAAGCATTGGCATTGTAACTATGTTTTTTGCCTTACACATTGGTGGAACCAAATTTTCTCCAAACCTTTATCCAAAATTTATTTGGCTGCTAAATAATATCTTATTTGGTTTGTCGATTTTCTGTGCTATAGGAATTCTTGCTTCTTTAGCAAGAGGGAAAATTAGATAGACACAACAAAAAGAACTTGTTTCGAGCTATCGGGTATAATTATGTGCCCGGAACAGGAATCGAACCTGCACGGCTGCAAGCCACTGCGCCCTGAACGCAGCGCGTCTACCAGTTCCGCCATCCGGGCAGTTGCGGAGAGTGAGGGATTCGAACCCCCGGAAGGAAGAATCCTTCAACGGTTTTCGAGACCGCCCCGTTCAACC
>FMSI01035734.1_pt1 | contig 49061 bp, 49 predicted proteins | sample 1504471 | NCBI WGS metagenome assembly FMSI01 (sample SAMEA4475357, study PRJEB15587) | soil metagenome | biome: Soil; feature: Field | place: India | collected 2015-03-11 | depth 0 m
AAAAAATAGTAGGTATTGTTTTAAATTCCCCATTAAAAAGAAAAATAAAAGACATAAGCAAAGATATAATTATATATGTTATTAAATAAACTATCAAAATTTGTTTCATTAAAATCTTATTATTTAAGAGGGGAATATCTATTTCCCATGAAATTTTTTCTTCATTATTTTCTTTTTTCATCAAATCCTCCAATTAAAAGATTAGTTTCAAAATTTCATCTTTAATATAATTTCTATTTTCTCTTGTTAATATAAAAATTTTCCCATAAATTTTAAAATTATCAACAAAATTTCTATGAAGAACAGCAATTATGTTTGTATCAGTTTTCATCAAATCAAAAATTTTTTCCTTAAAATATTTTGAATAAAATTCCATTTTTCCGATTTCATCTATTATTAAATATTTATGATTTCTATTTATATATTCATTTAAAACTTTTTCTAAATTTTCAAGATGAAGAAAATAACTTCCAAACTTAACATTGCTTTGAATAATTTTTGATGCAAAAATATATTCTTTTTTAGATATTAACTCTATAATTTTGAAACCAATTCTTTTACCCTCTCTTCTTTCTTCTTTTGTAATGAATCCAGAAACATTTATTCCCTTTTTAATTAAAAAAACTCCTATTTCTTCTATCAATGTTGTTTTTCCAACTCCACTTTCACCTGTTATGAATATTTTCAAGTAATTTCCTCCTAATTTCTCTTGAATATATATCAACTTCTCTTAATGGCTCTGGTATTCTTGTTTTTGTTATAAGATTTTTTACTATAAATAATGCATCATCTATATTAATTAAATTTCCAATTGATACAAAAATTGGCTTAACATTCTCTCTTGTTCTTAATGCAAATCCAAGGATTACCCCATCTTTATCTTTTATAAAACTAAAATCACCGAACTTATTTCCTAAATTTTCATATTCACCATAAAGAAGGTTTTTTGCTATTCCTATGGAAGGTTTATTGAATTTTAAACCTAAATATGTTGCAATTCCTATTTTTCTTGGATGAGTAATTCCGTGACCATCAACAACAATCAAATCAAAAGCCTCATTTTTTAACCCTTTTATATAGAAATCTCCTTCTCTTAACGATAGATAAGTTGGAATATAAGGAAATTTAACTTTATTTATTAAATGTTTTTTCTTAAGAGTTTTTTTATTTAAAAAATCATAAAAAAGAAAACAAGAGATTACTTTAGCCTCAAGATATGATGAATCAAGAAAAACAATTATTTGAGGAGTTTCTTTAAGTTTTTCAATTTTAAATCTTTTCTTTAATTTTTCCTCTTCTATTAAAAACTTTTCAATAATTTTCTTTTTGTTCATAGATTTTATTTATTTCAATAAATGAACTTAATCCCTTAAAAGTTAAGATACCGCCAATTAATATGTAAATGTAATATGTAAAAAATTTAAAAAGAAGAGTTAAGGAAACTATTTTTGATAATCCAACTTGAGTTAAAAATAATGAAGAGTAAAGTGCTTCAGTAATTCCACTTCCTCCGGGTGTTACAGACCAACCAGCAAAAAAGTGATAGATGAATTGTAAAAGAAATGCATTATAAAAACTAACATCAATGCCTAATGATTTAATTAAAAAATATGAAAGTGAATTTAAAGTTATAAAAGATAAAACTGTCAATATTAAAATAGGGACTATTTTAAATTTTAAATTTTTAATTGTTTTCATACCTTGAATAAATCTTAAATAGTTATCATCAATTATTTTTCCTATTCTTTCTTTTTTGTCTTCTTGAAGTTTTTTGAATAGATTTAAAATTTTAAAACTCAATTTTCTGAATAATTCAGGTTTTATTGTTATTAAAAATATAAGAAAACTTAAAAGAAAAATAAATATTACAAAAGATAAAATCAATTTTTCACCAAAATTATAATTCATTGAGATGTTTTTAAAAAAGAAAAGAAGAATAATTGAGATTAAAAGATAAATAAACATATTGAATAGATAAAGAAATGTAAAAATACTAACAACGTTTCCAATTTCAAAATTTCTCTTTTTAGATACAAGATAAACTTTTGCCATAAAACCACCAACACCCATTGGTGTTATAGTTGAGAAAAAATAGCCAACAAGATGAGTATAAAGTAAGTAGAGATAGGAAATATTTATATTAAGATAATTAAAAATTATCTTTAATCTTAAAACTTCAAAAATCCAAAGTAAAAGCACAATTAATATTGAAAGTAAAATAAATTGAGCATTAAGTTTAACCTTAAAAATCTCTTTTCCCTCTTTTAAAAAAGAGACCAGAAGTATAATAAAAATAACACTTAAACTCAAAAAAAGTGTAATAACTAAATTTTTTTTTAAATTTCTCATAATAAGTTTTCTTTTTTCAAACTATCATAAAGTATATTCAATTCAAATTTATAATCACTCTCTCTATTTTTTATTTTATCCATAACCTCCTCAAGTTCTTTTGTAAAACTTTCTTTTACAAAAGAGTAAATGTCTCTCCTTTTTTTGATTAAATTTATCACTTCAATTCCAAGTTGTGTAGGATAAAGAACCCCTCCTTTTTCATAGATGTATCCGCTTTTAAGGAGTTTATCTATTGTTATTGCATAAGTTGAAGGTCTTCCAATTCCTTTTTCTTTCATCTCCTGAATTATTGAAGCAAATGTGTATGGAGGCGCTTTTGGTTTATAATAATAACTTTTACTCTTAATTTTATACTCCTCTTCAAAGAACTTATCAAGTTTTATAGGTAATATAAGATCATATCCATTTTCAACAACCTCAACAAATTTCTTCTCTTTTTTTCCTAAATCAGGCATCTCTTTTGAATCACAAATTGGTATATATTTTAAACTAACCTTTTTTAATTTTGCTTCTCTCGTCTGTGATGCTATAAATTGTTTAAAAATAAGGTCATATAATTTTATATGTTCATCACTAATTCCAGAGATATTTGAATATATAATATAAGATTTTATCTCTTCAGAATCTATGCTTCTTGTTGGTCTTATACATTCATGAGCTCCACCCTCTTTTTCAAATGTTCTTACTTTTATAAATTCATCTCCAAAATTCTCTTTTATATAATCTATTGCAACCTTTACTCCTGCATCTGAAACTCTTGTTGAATCGGTTCTGTGATATGTGATAAGTCCTCCTTCAAAAAGGTCTTGAGCAAGTTCCATTGTTTTTTGAGGAGAATATTTAAGTTTGTTTGATGATGAGGCAAGAAGTGTATCTGTTGTGAAAGGTTTTACAAAGTTTGTTTCCATCTCTTCGCTCTCTTTTACTATTTTTATTCCTTTAACATTAACGAAAAACCATTGACCAAAGTTTTTATCTTCAAATTCAAACTCTATTTTTTCATTTTCAATTTCTAAACTTACAACAAATAATTTTTGCTCTCTTTCAAAAAATCTATTAACAATCCACTCCAAAACAGGTATTTGAACTCTCCCAGCAGAAAGATTCAAAAGGTTTAATCTTTTTTGAATATATTGAGAGATTGTAAAGCCAATCCATCGGTCTGAAATTCTTCTTACGAGTTGAGATTTTACAAGATCATAATTTATATCTCTCATATTTTTTATTGAATTAATCAGTGCCTTTTTTGTAACCTCATGAAATTCAATTCTTTTTGCATTTTGATTAAAAGGATTTAAAGTTAAATATATGTCAAAACTTATTTTTTCTCCTTCTGTATCAGGGTCTGTTGCAAGATATATCTCATTAACTTCAACTCCTAATCTTCTTATTGATTCAATTATTTTTATTCTATCTTCATCAATTGGTTCAAAAACTGGAATAAATTCCTCTCCCTCTCTTAAAACTCCAAAAACCCCCTCTTCTTTATTAAGGTCATAAATGTGACCTTTTGTTGCAACTATAATTAAAAATTTATCCTCTATTGAAATTTCATAGCAATCTATATCTCCTATTTTTCTTCTAAGGGGCCTTCCAAAGAAATTTGCAATTGTTCTTGCCTTATTGGGTGATTCAACAACAAGAAGGGATGTTTTAAAATCTAATCTTTCTTCAAATTTTTCTCCTTTTTTAATCTTTTTTATTTTTTCTCTATCTTTATCAATCTCTTTTAAAATTTCATTTAAATTTATTTCACCTCTCTCTTTAAATTCACTATCTTCTAAAATCCAGCTTAATTTTCTTTTTAATGATACAAAAAGGTTTTCATTATCAACAATTATGTAAGATAAACCTTTTGTGAGTCCTCCTGGAAAAAGTCGAGATACCATTCCAGATGCTTGGATATAACCAATTATATCTGGAATAAAAATTGTTATTGTATCATCCTCTTTTTCAATTTCAATTTCCTTCAGCTCTTTAAGTTTTTTGAAATTTTCCCCTTTTAACAATATCTCTTTAATCTCTTCAATTATCTTTTCTATTTTTAAAATTTTTACCTTTGAGATACTACTCTCTTCAACAAAAAGAAATGATTCTAAAAATTTTAAATTCCTATATAATTTTTCATTCTCCAAATCTGAAATGATTTTCTTTTTAGTTAATATTGGAAGAAGCGAAAGTAAAAAATAGTAAATTCCTTTAAAATTTTCAAACTTAAGGCGGATTTTTATTTTTGGAACACCAACAAAAAGTGCATATCTTATAACCTCTGGAAGATCAATTCCCCTAGCAAATGGATTTTCAAAACTTAAAAAACAAACTACAACTTTTACTCTTCCTCTTTTAAAAGCAGCGATTTTTTTGTCTAACTCTTCATTTGAGATTGCTTTTATTCCATTTTTATTTAAAAAATCTATGTATTCATTTAAATTTTCTTTTGTTTTATCACCAGAAAGAAAAACAAGACCTCCATTTCCAAATTCTTTTATTCTTTCTAAACTCAAAGAAAACAAATCTTTTTCTTCTAATTTTTCATAAATTTCACTTATATTTCTTAAACTAACTTGAGTTCTACCAATTTCAAAATCAAATAACTCTCTGAAAAGTTGAACTCTTACTGATTTTGGATTTGAAGTTGTAGAAGAAACAATTAAAACTCCTTTCCTTTTCTTTTTTATTTCTTCAATTTCATTTTTTAACTCATTAAATTTTTCAATTAAGTTCTCATTATCCTTCGATTCATTTTTTACCAAACTTCTGTTTAAATTTATAAAATGAAAAGCTTTATCAAGGTCATCTTTCTCAAAACCAAATAGATAAATAACTTTATCAATATTTTTTGCCCTCTTTAAAATAGAATCAACATCATCAATAAATATTAATTTAAATTCACCCTTAGGAAATAAATCAAAATTTTTATATAGAAAAGCATTTGTTGTAATTAAAATTTCAAATTCACCTTTTTTAATTTTTTTCTTAGCGTCATTTTGAAGTTTTTTTGTTTTAAAATATTTTGATGAATAAGCAAGAATTTTTTCTTCATTTACACCAAATGAAAGGAGTTTCTCTTTTGCTTGATTTACAAGAAGATTTGTTGGAAAAATAAGGTAAACTTTTCCGATTCCTTTCTCAACAATACATTTTGATAAAATAAGTCCAAATGTTGTTTTGCCAATTCCAGTTGGAGCAATAAGAGCAAAGGAGGTATCCATAAAAAATCTTATTGCCCATGTTTCTTGAAGAGACCATGGTTCAAAACCAGTTGAAGTTAAAAAGGTGTCTTTAAACTCTTTTAAATTTCTTTTTAAATCACAAAGTTCTCTTAATTTTCCCTCTTTTATATTTTCACATAAATATTCTTTTGTAATTTCCTCTTTAAGACAAATGTTACATGGAAGACCTAAAAAAAGTCTTTCTGAAGATATATTATTTCCACAATTAGGACATAATCCTCTGTAAACTAACTTGGTTTTTTCTACCATTTCAAATTATGATTCCATCTTATCCTTTATTTCATGTAATAATTCACTTGGATTTATTATTGGATATTTTAACTTATTAAGAACATTTTTAATTTCAACTCCATTTGGTAATTTTATTTCTCCTATTCTTTCAATAAGTTCATCTTGTGAATTTATTGGATATTTTAACCTCTTTGTATTTTTTAAAACAAGATAAACCCAAGGTATGTCAAATTCATAAATTGCATCTTGAGAAATTTTTCTTGAAAACTCAAGTAATATTTGTGACTTCTCTCCCTCTTTAACAAATTTATATGCAAGTTTTGCAATGCTTCCTGTAACATGAATTTTTATTTCCTTATCTTTCTCTTTTTGCTCTTCAAGGAACTCTTCAACTTTTTCTGGTTCAATTTCTAATTTTGCTCTTAAAATATTTCTTACACTATTTCTTGTAAGACCAACATGTTTTACAATTTCATCTTCTGTTTTACGGTATTCCTCTCTTAAAATAACAACAAAAGATGCTCTTGCAAGAGATAGAAGCCAAGTTAAAGTTCTAAAAGGCGCAAGTTTATTTAATCCACCAATAAGGTCGATGAGCTTAAAGACTCTTTCAGCAAAATTCTCTATTTCATCCTTTTTAAATTGAGGAACCTTAACCTCAATAACCATTTATAAACCTCATAAATTTATTATAAAATATTTAATATAAAGATTGACTTTGAAAAAGTTTTAATTTTAAAATTTTTGGAGGTGTATATGGATTATATAGTTAATGAAATTGGAAAAGAATTTTTTCTTATAAGATCCCCTGAAAAGGAGTTAAATAGAAATATATATCTTAAAAGATTTATAAGCAGTGACAGAAAAGAGAGAGTTAATATGATATTTGACCCTGGAACTCCACTAGATTATGAGGCACTTTTTAAAATTTTAAAAGACCTTATTGGTGGAGTTCAAAATATAAATTTAATTTTTATAAGCCATCAAGATCCTGATTTAACATCAAACTTGAAGGCGCTTCTTGCAGCAAACCAAAATGCTTTGATTTTAGGTTCAATTGATACATTCAGGTTAGTTTCGATGTATGGAATTTCAGAAAAGAATTTTAAGGGAGTTGAAACTTTTAAAAGGGATATTGTTAAAATTTCAAGAACAGGCCATCTTATTCAATTTGTTCCAGCATATTTCTGTCATTTTAGAGGAGCAATGATGGTTTATGATTTTGAAAGTAAGGTTTTATTCAGTGGAGATTTTTTAGCAGGAACAAATACAAAAAAGAATGGTGATATTTATGCAACAGAGGAATCTTTCGATGGAATTTCAATGTTCCATCAAATTTATATGCCCTCAAAAAAGGCTCTATTACTAACAATAGATAGAATCGGACTTTTAAATCCACTACCAGAAGTTATAGCACCTCAACATGGAGATGTTATCAAAGGAAATTTTATTTATGATTTTCTATCAAGATTAACAAAACTTGATGTGGGATTGGATTTAATGAGTTGGACACAAAGTGAAAAAGACAATTTAATAGATGCTATAAATCAATTTTTGAACTCTTTAAAAAATTTAGATAAAGATATTTACGAAAAATTAATTCTAAAATTAAAAAGAGTTGGAGAATTTACTCAAATTTTCTCTTTTAAAGATGATATAGTTGAAGACATAAAATTAACTCCACAAGATTCTGTAGATTATATTGTGAGAAACTTATATGAAATTGAAAATGGAAGCCCATCTGTTTCTTTGCTTGTGAATTCATTAACAAATCATGGCTTAATAGATAAACTACCAAAATTTAAATTTGAGAGAAAAGATATAGAATCGCCTCTTGAGTAAATAAATTAATCTTGAAATTTTCAAAAATAATTTTATAATTAAAATTGACTAACTGGTCAGTCAAGTGAGTAAGAAAAATAAGATTATAGAAGAAGCATTAAAACTATTTTTAGAAAAAGGTTTTAACGAATCAAGTGTTGATGAGATAACAAAAGGTGCTTCTATTTCAAAGGGAAGTTTTTATACATATTTTAAATCAAAAGATGAGCTTTTAGAAATAATTGTAAAAGACCTCTTAAATAATGTTGAAAAGAGATTTTACAGTATAATCGAAAAAGAAAATAAAGAACCACTAAATTATCTTATTGATTTTTTCAACTTTAATATATCTCTTGCAAATGAGTATTCCTCTTATGTTTTAACAATTTTAAGAGATATTGGATTCTCTCCTAAAAAAGTTAGAGAAAACCTAAGAGATTCTCTTTTAAATGATTTAAAGGAAAAAATAAGAAAATTTTTAACTCTTTTCAAAAAGAATGTTGACGATATAGATGTTCTTATTTTATGGGGTATTACTCTTTCTTTATGGGGTAAGATTTTGTTTGAGAATGAAAAGATTGATGTTTTAAGTTTAAGTAAAAGGGTTTTAGGAATTTTAGGAGGTTAAAATGAGAGGTGTTATTAGGTTTATTGTAAAAAATAGATTTTTAATGTTTGTTATATTTCTCATTTTAATAATTACATCCCTTTTTTATTTTAGAAATGTAAAAATAACATATGATATTTTAAAACTCCTTCCAAAAGATATTGATTCAATTAAAGGAATGGAGATATTAAATAAAGAACTTTCAAGAGGAGCAAATTTAACAATTCTCCTTAAAACAGATAATACTTTTGACCTTGAGAAAATTCTTTTTGACCTTGAGACACTTCCATTTGTTGAATCGGTTAATTCAATAAAAGATTATATAGATATTTCATTACCAGAAGAGTTTTGGGGAAAAGAGAAAGAATCTTGGTATAAAGATGGATATTTTAGAATAGAGGTTACGCTTAAATCAAGTGAATCTTACTCTTCTCAAATTGAATCTTTAAAGAAAATTTTACCTAAAAACGCATCTCTTACTGGAAGCGAAGTTATTTCTGAAGAACTTAAGGAGAGTTTCAAAGGAACAACCGAAAGATATTTTTTAATTGGAGTTATCCTTGTTCTTATCTTTCTTCTATTTACATTTCCAACAATATTTGGACCTTTCTTTATTCTTATATCAATGTTAACTGGTGTTTTAATTAACATAGGAATAACAGCATTTTTAAAAACTGAGGTCTATTTCCTTTCTTTTACAATTGTATCAATTCTTCAACTTGCTGTAACTCTTGATTATTCCCTGTTTTTATACCATAGGTACCTTGAAGAGAGAAAAAGAAGAGAAAAAGATGAAGCAATGGAAGAAGCTCTTTTAAAAACTTTAAAGCCAATATTACTCAGTGGACTTACAACAAATGCAGGTTTTTATGCTTTAACATTTGGAAGATTAACAATTTTCAATCAGGCAGGTTGGATTCTTGTTAGAGGAGTTACAATTTCTCTTCTTTCAACATTTATGTTTCTTCCATCACTGTTACTAATTTTTGACAAATTAGCAATTGGAAGAGAACATAAAATATTTACATTTACATTTGAAAATTTTGGTAAATATTTAAGTAAATGCTCTTTTATTTTTACTTTAATCTTTATCTCTATAGTTATAATTTCTTATTTTGGTTCAGCAAAAGTAAATCTTATCTATGACCTTAAAAATTTTTATCCAGAAAATTTAAAATCAATGGAGACCTTAAATAAAGTAAATGAAATTTTTGGAGAAAAAGAGACTTTGTATCTTGTTTTTCATAGAGATAATGAGAATTTTCTAAATATTCTCTCCAAACTCAAAAATTTAGATGGAGTTGAAGAGATAGTACACTATTCAACAATTTTAGATCCAACAATTCCTTATGAATTTTTAAAAGAAGATTTATTTAAAAAATTTATTTCAGGTGACTTTGAAATAGCAATTATTTATTCAAAATATAAAATAAATGAAAAAGATGGAGGAATTTTAAGGTCAAAAATAGAAAAGTTAATAAAAGAAGAGTCAACTAAGGAGATTTATTTAACAGGTGAATCTCTTTTAATTAATGATCTTAAAAAAATAGCAATGGAAGACCAATCAAAAACAACTAAACTTTCATTTATATTTATAATAATTCTTGTCTTTTTAGGATTTTTATCTTTGATTGTTCCACCAATGTTGATTTTGGTATTGAAAAGTGCAATTTGGTTAAATATTGCTTTTTATACATTAATTGGAATCTCTTCTCCATTTTTTATTCCAACAATGTTAAACACAATTCAACTTGGTTCAACTATTGATTATTCAGTTCTTGTATATTCAAGATATGAAGAAGAGAGAAGAAAAGGATTAAGTCCAAATGAAAGTGTTATTGAAAGTATAAAATGGAGTTCTAACTCAATAATAACAAGTGCTGGAACAATGATTTTTATGACTCTTCCTGCAGCACTTCTTTCAAAGATACCCCTTGTAACTTTCACAATGGGAAGTTTAGGAAGAGGTGCATTTCTTTCTTTAATCTTTTCTTTAATCTTCCTATTATCAATTTCAAAAACTCTTGATCCTTTAATTCAAAAATTATCAATTAAAATAGGCAATAAAGAGGAGGTAAAAATATGAAGAGAATAATTTTAATATTTTTATGCCTTTCTTTAATTTTCATCCCTTTATATTCAATAAATTCACAGATAAAAATTTATGATAATGAAAATATTTATGTTTTGTGTAATCAATATGGAGAGCCAAAAGATACAATTCTTGTTGATTGGATAAGAGTTAAAGGAGAAGGTGCTTATGAGGTTATAGACCCAATTAAAAATCTATCTCAAATAAGAAAAGTTTTTGGAGAGGGAGAAATTGAGATAAAAGAAGACAAAGTAATAGTTAAAGGTAATAGTAAAGATATCCAAGATACATATTATAGAGGGAATTATAGTGGAGAACTTCCATTTAATATAAATGTTAAATATTATTTAAATGGAAAAGAGTTAAATCCAAATGATATTAAAGGAAAAAGTGGAAAGGTAAAAATTTTAATTGAGGGAGAGAGTAAAGCAAAAATAAATAATGAGATAGTGCCTTTCTTATTTGTTTTAACTATGTCTCTTGATTCTTCAAAAGTAAAAGAAATTTCTTTAAGCAAAGATACAAAACCACAAATTTTAGGAAAAAGATATCAGATAAGTTTAATGACAATTTTAGATCCAAAAGATGAGATTTTTATTGAATATACAAGTGAAAATATTGAATTGCCAGAATTAATAATTTCTATATCACCAGGTTTTATTCCTTTTGAATTGCCTGACTTTTCATTTTTAAAAAATTTCTCAGATAGAATTCAAGGATTAGGAAAACTCATTGAATTTCAAAAAATTTATGTAGAAGAGATAAAAAATAATTTAACAAAATTAGATTTTTCAAATTTAAATGAAATCGAGAAAGGAATTTCTGACCTTATGCTTATTTCACAAGGAATCAACCTTCATTCAAATATTTTGCTTCAAATATCAAAAGGAATTGATATAGAAAAGTTAAATTATCTTAAAATGCTTCCTCAAGGCACAGATTTAATAATAAATAATTTAAAAGAGATAAATAAAAATATTTTATCAATTCAAAGTTTAATCGATGGATACTTTGAAATTGTTAATAAAATCAAAAGTTTAAATGATATAAACAAAAATATAGCTCTTAATATTAAAGATGATTTGAAGGTGAAGCTCATTGAAAATCTTGAAATTGAGAGTTCATTAATAAATATTTTACTTAATGGTGGAAAATTAGGAGAGGGAATATATTTGATTTCTTTAAAAGATTTAAAGGAAAATATCAAAAAGTTATATGATGGAAATGAGTTAATTATTAATTCTCTTGAAAATTTAAAAGTTTCTTTATTAGGAGTTAGCTTACTTGTTGATTCAAATTTAAAAATCAAAGATACATTAGATAAGGTTGTAAATGGTGGTGAGATTGAAGGAAATAAAGTTCGAGGTTTAAACAATTTATCAAACCTATTAAGCATAGGTTTAGGCAAATTGAAAGAAGGACTAAATTTGATTATAGATAAAATAAACCAGAGTTTTAAAGAATTAACTAATTCTCTTGATGTTTTAATAAGAGGAGGAAAAGTTAAAAATATTTACTTTTATGGATTTGAAGATAGTTTAAAAGGAGTTAATAAGATAAAGGATGGTTTAGTAACTGCTAATCTAGAAATAGAAAAACAAAAAGATGCTTTAAATAAAAAAGTTGAACTCACAAAGAAATTTGACAGTTTTATTGGAAAACCAAACTCAAGTGAAAGTAGAGTTCAGTTTATAGTTAAAATTTCTCCTTAAAACTATATTGAAGAAATTGGTTCAAGCATTCTTATTAAGCCTAAATCAGTTATCTCCATGAGATGAGTTTTTGTGTCATGACCACACATTTTGCATCCATCTATTCTAAATAATCTTACAATGTCTCCAATTTCTTTTTTATATGTTTTTGCTTTAATCCCTGAATCAATCATCTCTTTTGCAAAAACCATTGTTCCATCAACTATATATGTCCTACTGAATAACCACCTGCTGCTTCTGCTGTGAATTCTTCATGTCCACTTCTTTTTTGAGAAATAAAAAGTGCTTTTTGATACCACTTTTTCATAAAGTTAAATAAAATTCTCACAACTGCTCTTGCCATCGTCTCTTAATTTTCATAATTTGCTGGAGATTCAACTGTTATAAAACAAACTGCATTACCTCTTCTTGCCTGTTCGACAGCAAATTGTTCAACCATAAGTGATTTTCCTGAATCTGAAACACCAGTGATATTGAAAACTGAATAAGCAGGTATTCCATTTAAACTCTTTTTAATTATTTTTCCATCTTCGCTCTCAACAGTGAAAAATAGATCATCAAGACCTTCAACACCAGTTGGAACACCATAAATTTTAGGAGCACTTTCAAGTGCTTTTCTTCCAGTATAAATACTCTCTTTAACTATCTTTTGTTCTTCATCTTTGTCTTTTTTAGTGCTTTCTTCTTTTTTTGGTCGCTGGTGTTATCTTTTTTTCTCTTGCCATAAAACTCCACCAAATATCTTTTTCTAATTATATTTTATCTTATCCATTATTTTCAAGGCAACCTCTACTATTCTATCATCATAAAGAATTCCCTTATTTTTAATGAGTTCCTCTTTAACTTCTTCTTTTTCAAGAGGTGGTCTATAGGGTCTATTTGAAAGCATCGCATCAATTACATCTGCAACAGCAAGAATTTTTGCTTCAAGAATTATCTCATCATTTTTTAGTCCATTTGGATAACCTGAGCCATTTAATCTCTCGTGATGTTGAATTATTATTTTTTTAGTTGGTTCTGGAAGATTTATATCTCTTACAATCTCATAACTTTTGAGAACATGTTCTTTTATTAAACTGAATTCTCTTTCAGTTAATTTTCCATATTTATTTAAAATTTCAGAAGGAACAAAAAGTTTTCCAAGGTCATGTAAAAATGACGCACATTTAAGTGCTTTTAAACTCTCTTTATTCATATTCAACTCTTTTCCAATTAAATATGAAATAATTGAAACTCTTGATGAGTGATTTCCTGTGTAGGGCTCTTTCATTGTTATTATTTTTGAAAATGCTTTAAGCATAAGATCTATTGTCTTTTCTTGGTCTTTTGATTTTTTTAAAACTTCCTCCCTATCGATAAACTTTGAGATTCCAAGATTAAGATAATTTGAAATTTCCTTTAGAAAAAGTAAATTTTGTCTATTTAGAATTTTTGAATTATTTGAGAGAAAAGAAATAACACCGATCAAATCTTTATTGTATGTTAAGGGAAAAGAGGTTGAATATTTATAATTTAAAAAATTTTTCGATTTTTTAATTAAAACTTTTTCCTTTTCTATCTTCTTTAATATTAAATCTGCTCTTTCTTTTAACTCCTTTTTATCAATATCTTTTTCTTTTTTGTTTATAAAAATTTTCTCTTTTTTCTTTAAATAAATAAAAAAGAACTCAACAAAATCTAACTTTTCTATTTCATGAGAAATTCTATTTATTAAACTATCTCTATTTTTTGAATCAATTAAAATTTTATTCACATTTCTAAGTATCTCATATAATATAAATTTTTCAAAAAATTTTTTATTTTTTCTTACTTTTTTTACATCAACAATAGCAAAACAGGTTAAATTTTTATCAACATTAAATTTTGTTAATTTGTAAGTCTTAAAATTTTTATTTTTTAAATCTTTTATCTCTTTACCTTTTATTTCATTATCATCTAATTTAAATGAATCTTTGAATGCTTTATTATAATCAGAAATAATATATTCTTTTCTCTTTTTCATAAGATTATAAATTGTATTACAAATAACTAAAGGAATCTGTGTTTTATTAAAGCATTCTAATAAATAAAGATTTTTTCTATATTTTTTCTCTATAGAAACTTCTTTAACTTTTTTCAATGTTTTTAATTTTTTACTTTAAAACTATCTCAATAGGAGTTGATTGTTTTAATGGAGAACCACCAGTATCTGAAGGGTCAGAAAAAACACTAAATCTAACAAAAGTTATAACTGTTAAGATAATCAAAATAAGAATCAAAAGTTTTTTCATTCTGCACCTCCTTTCTTTTAAGTTAAACTATATCAAGTGATTATCAAATTTTAGGCATAAATTTTTCCGCTTTAATTCATAATTTTTTATATACAATTTTTAATATTTTAAAAATTTTGAATTTTTAAACTTGTAACCTACCACCCTATATGATAAAATTTAGATAATATGAATATTAAATTGCCTTATTTATCTAAAAAAATTCTTGAATTAGGTTCTTACACACAACCACTTCTAAATTTTATTCTTGAAAACAAAATTGACCCATGTTTAAGACATTATTTAAATTCTCTTGATTTAATTTGGAAAAGAGAGTATGAAAAAGCAAAAAAAGAGGTAGAACTTGGGTTAAAACTTTGCAAAAAGAATCTTTCAGTCTATTATCTTTTATTATCAAATAAATTTATTGTTTCTTATTATCTAAAAGATAAAGAGTTTGAAATTTTATATAAAAAAATTAAAGGGAATTTAAAAAAAGTGCCACCAACAATTAGAAAAATTTTTAATCAATTTTTATTGAATTATCCATTAATATCGAATAAAAATAATTACACAAAATCAAGATTTTGGGGTAATGAAAAGGATTTATCCAATTCAACAAAACTCTTTCTTCTAATTGGAAAAGCAAGAGAAAAGATAAAAGAAGGTAAAATAGATGAAGGAATAAATTTTTATTTAAAAGGATTAAAAATAGGGAAAAATATTCCTCATCCATCTGGAATAATAACTTGTTTAAATGATATCTCATGGTATTTAAAAGATACCAAACCTTTAAAGTCCCTATATTTTTCAGAAAAAGGACTTTATTATCTTGGGTTTTTTTATGAAGAGCCAAAAATGTACTTCTATCTATTAGATACATCATTTTGGATAGAGAAAAGTTTAAATTATTATAGAATTTTTGAGTTATCTAAATTAATTAATAGATATGAAAATGATAATTATCTTAGTTGGAGATATTTAAATCTTTTTAAAGAATCAAAAAAATATCTTTTTGATTTAGAAAAAAATTTATATGAGAACTCAATTGAGTTAAGGAAATTTTTAAAGAAAAATATTAAAAGTTTAAAACTTACTTCAAAAATTACTGAAATTCCAAGAAACACTTTAAGAGTTATTTTAAAAGGAAGAGTTAAAAATATAAAAGGTGAAACATTAAGGAAATTAATAAGTAAACTTAATTTTGAAATTGATAATGAAACTCCAAAAGAGATTTTAAATGAAATTGTTAAATTAAAATTATTGTATATTTTTGAAAAAGGAGTTTCTTTTCTTAAAGAAAAAAATTTCTATCAAGGAAAAAAACTTATAATTGCAACATATGTCTCTTTGTTCGATAGAGAAGAAAATTTCAAAACTTTAACAAGAAGAGATGTTTTGGAAAAATTATTCTATCTTTATGAAAATGATTTTGAAGAGTTTAAAAATTACATAAAATCAAATTTAACCTTTTTAGAGTTTTTTCTGAACATAATTACTCCTAATCCTTTTATAAAAGGAAGAAGAGACCTTATTTTAAAATTCTTAAATCATCTAAGTGATAATGAATTAAATGATTTTATAGATTTTTATTTAAATTTAAAAGAAAGAGAAAGATTAATGCTTGATATATTTTTAAGAAATTACATAAGATTTAATAGATTATCAATAAATCTCAATACTAAATTTGAAAATTATATTTTACTTAGAGAAATCTCTGAAACTCTCAAATTAAACTTTCCGTTTTTGATTCTTTCTTTATACTATTTTTCAAAAAGAGAAAGGGTAAAAATTAGGAGAATTTTATTAAAATTAATTTTAATACTAAAGAAAAAAGAAATTAAAATTTCTTAATTTTTGGAGGCACATATGGATGTAAAAGAAGCAATTGAAAAAAGAAGAGCATATAGATCTTTAGATGAGGTTGAAATAAGTGATGAATTAATAAAAGATCTATTTAATTCCGCAGTTCTTGCTCCATCATGTTTTAACAATCAACCAGAAAGATTTATTTTTATCAAAAGCAAAGATAAACTAAATGAATTATATAGCGCTCTTTCAAAAAATAATGACTGGGCTAAATTTTCATCAATGATAACAGTTGTATATACAAAAAAAGATTTGGATTGTGATATTAAAGAAAGAGAATATTTTCTCTTTGATACTGGAATGTCAGTTGGTTTTATGATTTTAAGAGCAACAGAACTTGGGCTTGTTGCTCATCCAATTGCAGGCTATGATGAAGAGATGGTAAAAAATATCCTTCAGATTCCAGAAGATCATACAGTAATTACTTTGATTATTTTTGGAAAAAAGAGAGAAGAGATAAGAGATATCTTAACAGATAAACAAAAAGCACAGGAAATTGAGAGACCACCAAGAAAATCTTTCGATGAAATAGCAAAAATAATATAAATAGAAAAATTTAATCAACATATTTAATTTTCAATTTCATTTTTAAAATTTGAATGATATCATTTAATTATTAACATTAATTTTTTAATAAAAATTTGAAGTGAATAATGAAAAAAAGTAGTAAAAAAACAAAATTCAAAAATTTTTTTCAAATGGAGAATTCAATTTCATTAAATCAAGCAATAATTGAAGCAGATAGACGCTTATTATGTTATGACCCACCTTGTAGTAAAGAGTGTCCAGCAGATACAAAACCTGGTGAATTTATAAAAAAATTGAGATTGAGGAATATCAAAGGAGCAATAAAAACAATTAAAGAAAATAATGCCCTTGGTGGAGTATGTCGTGTAGTTTGTCCTGTAGATAAATTATGTGAAAAAGGATGTCTTTCAACTGAAATTGATAGATCAATTCAAATTGGTAAACTTCAGAGATTTTTAATTGAATATGGATGGAATTTAAATTTTAATCCTATTAAAAGAAAAAGATAGAAAAATAAAAAAGTAGCAGTTATTGGTTCTGGTCCAGCAGGTTTATCTTGTGCAAGAGAACTTGCAAAAGAAGGTTTTGATGTGACTATTTTTGAAAAAAATAAAAAAGCAGGCGGAATTTTAAGATATGGCATACCTCCATTTAAACTAAATGATGATTTTTTAGATAGAGAATTAAAAGATATTCAAAATCTTGGAGTAAAAGTTAAAACAAATTACTCATTTAAAGGTAAAGGCGCAATTGAAAAACTACTAAAAGATAATTTTAAAGCAATCTTTGTTTCAACTAGTTTATATAAAATTAAAAAATTAGATATTCCTGGATCAGACTCAAAAGATGTTTTTACTTTTTATGATTTCTTGTGGAGTGTGAATAATGGTGGTATAGAAAAATTAATGGATAAAATAAAAAATAAAAATATAGCAATTATAGGCGGTGGTTCAGTTGCCTAGATGTTGCAATAACATGTAAATTGTTAAAAACAAAGAATGTTTATTGTATTGCACTCGAAAATATGGAAAATCTTCCTTGTGATAGAGAGGATCTTCATAAAGCAATTGATCATAATGTAATAATTAAACCTCAAAGTCAAATAAAAGAAATAATTACTAAAAACGGAAAAGTAACTCATATCAAAGGAAATGAAATTAAATCATTAAAACTTGGAGATTTTTCACCTTCAAACATAAAATATATAAAAGGAACAGATTTTTCGTTTAAGGTTGATTTTGTAATTTTTGCAATTGGTGCAGGAGTTGATCCTAAAATTAAAGAATTTTCACCATCTATTGAATTTGATAATAAAGGATTTATTAAGGTCAATAATGAGACCTATGAAACTTCCAAAAAGGGAATTTTTGCAGGAGGAGAGGTTGTAACTGGGCCATCTTTAGTAGTTTATGCAGTAAGAGGTGGTAAACTTGCTGCAAAATCTATAATTAACTATTTAGGAGCAAAATAAGGAGGAAAAATGAAAGATTTAAGTATAACTGTTTGTGGAGTAAAATTTCCAAATCCATTTATGCTTTCTTCTTCAGTTGTTAGTAATAGTGCTGAAATGATAGCAAGAGCATTTGATGCTGGATTTGGAGGTGTTTCATATAAAGGTATTGGTGGACCTTCGATTGAGATAATAAACCCTGCTCCAAGAATGCATGCATATAATATTGGAAGTAAAAAGCTTGTTGGTCTTCAAAATGTTGAACAAACAACTGATAGATCTCTCAAAGATAATGTTCAAGATGTAAAATGGCTAAAAAAACATTATCCTAAAAACCCTGTTATGGTAAATATCATGGGTTTTAATAAAGAAGAGTGGAAATATCTTGCTTTAACATTTGAAGATGCAGGTGCAGATATGTTAGAACTTAATTTCTCTTGTCCTCATATGTCAGTTGAAGGTTCAGGAATGAAAGTTGGACAAGCATTTAAACTTGTAAGAGATTTTACTGAAATAGTAAAAAAGAATGTTAAAATACCTGTTTTTGCAAAACTAACTTCAAATGTCACAGATATAACAGAACCAGCAATGTATGCAAAAGAAGGCGGAGCTGATGGTATAACTGCTGTTAACACTGTTAGAGGAGTTATAGGAGTTAACATTGATAATTTTGTTCCATATCCAAATGTTTTTGGAAAAGGAGCAATTTCAGGTTATTCTGGGCCAGGAATTAAACCAATATCTTTGAAATGCATTGTTGAACTTGCTAAGAAAAAAGAACTAAATCTTCCACTTGCTGGTTGTGGTGGAATTGAAACATGGATAGATGCTGTTGAATTTCTTTTAAGTGGAGCATCATTAATTCAGATGACAACAAGCATAATTAAATATGGACATAGATTAGTAGAGGATTTAATTGAGGGATTATCTTTTTATATGGAAGAGAAAGACTTTAAAAAGGTTGAAGATATTGTTGGAAAAGCATTGCCAAATTATGTTGAAACTAAAGATTTTGATTTATCAAGACAAGGTGCTGCAAAATATGATTTAGAAAGGTGCATTGGTTGTGGTTTGTGTTATATAGCATGTCAAGATGCAGGTGGTCAATGCCTGAAATGGGATGATAAAAAAAGAAGGCCAATACCTGATGAAGAAAAGTGTTATAGTTGTATGATTTGTTCTTTTGTTTGTCCTGTTGATAATCCACCAATGATTACTTTTAAAGAAATAAAAGGAAAGAAAATTTATACTCCAACTGCATTAAAAGATTAATTTTTAACCTAAAATAGAAATAAGGAGTATTCCTAAAAAAATAAGAATTGATGAAATAAATCTAACAAAACCATATTTTTCTTTAAGGAAAATTGAGCCAAGTAAGACAGAAAAAATAACTCCAATTTCTCTAATTGAAACAATATAACTTAATTTTGAAAGATTCATCACATAAATAATTATTGAGTATGAAAGAATTATTCCAATTCCAGTATAAAAAATTTTATATTTTTCATTTTTTAAAATTTTTAAAATATTTTCTTCACTTTTAGTTATAAAAACATAAGGCACAAAAAGAAGAATTGATATTATTTCAAAAAGATAAACATATAAAATAGGGTTTACATATTTAGCCCCTATTTTATCTATTAAAGAGTGAATTGTAATTGTTATTAAACACAAAAATGCATAAATTAGGCCTTTATTTTCTTTGTTGAAAATTTTTAAGAAATTTTTAAAACTCATATCACCAACTGAAATAAAATATATTCCTGAAATAATCAATATAATTCCAATAAAACCATATAGAGTGACTTTTTCTCCAAAAATAAAATAAGAGAGAAGTGCAATTAAAAGTGGTGAAGACCTTGCTATTGGATAGACCAAAGAGAGTTCTCCATATTTATATCCAAGAGAAATAAAAAGCCAATAGAAAAAATGAACTATTCCACTTCCAATTATAGGTGCAATTCCTTCTCTATTAAAACCAAATTTATATAGAATATAAAATATTATTGGAAAATAAATTAAAATTTGAAAAATTTTTGCCCAGAAGATATAAATTACAGAGTCTTCACTTTTCTTAAACAAAAAATTCCATGTTGAGTGGATTAATGCAGAAAGAGCAACCAAAACTAAAGGAAAAATTTCCATTTATCTCCAAGTTTTAGCAACTTTAATTATTTTTATATCATCATGCTCATTGAGTTCTATTTCAGGATAATCTTTATTTGCTGGTTTTAATTTCCATTTGCCATTTTCAAAAACAAGCCTCTTTAAGGTTGCCTTTCCATTTATAATTGCAACAACTAAACTATTATTTTCCCATTGAAGTTTTTCATTAACAAGAAGATAATCTCCCTCATAAATTTTTGCATCAATCATACTATCTCCTTTTACAATTAAAGCATACTCAACATTTTTTGTCTCATCATAAGGAAGTTCAAGATATTTAAGTGGCTCTGAATCTCTTTCGATTTGAAGTGGTTCACCTGCTCTAACATAACCTAAAACAGGAATTTTTTTTACTGGAATTCCTTTCATTTTGTACAAAAAATCTAAAACTTTCTTTCTCTCTTCTTCATCAAGAGATTTAATTATGCTAAAAAGGTAATATTTTTCATCTCTTGTTATAACAAGCGATTCTTCATCAAGAAAATAGGAAATTGGAACATTAAAAACTTCAGATGCTTTAACAATAAATTTTATTCCAGGAGTTCTTAATCCTTTCTCAATTTGATATATTGCTTGTCGAGTAACTCCTAATCTCTCTCCAAACTCTTCTTGAGATAATTCAAGTTCTTCTCTTAATTTTTTAATTCTTTCTCCAATGTTCAAATTAACCTCCTTTTATTAATTATATCAATTTATTTCTATATTTTCAATCATATACTTGACAAATGAAAATTAAATGTTATAATATATGTAAACTAATTGATATAATTTTAGGAGGTGATTTCTTGAAAGATACAGAGATTATCTATGAGATTTTATCAAGAGTTTTAGGTGAAAGAAACAAGGTGAAAATTTTAAGAAAATTAGAGAAATTGGAGAGAAAGAAAGATGAAGAGAAAGAGAGAATTTTAGGTTTGATTAAAAGTGTAATGGAGATGAAGGAACTTTGAAAATTGAATACATCGTTGTTCACCACTCTGGAATTAAAAATGGAGAAGAGGATTCATATCTTATTTGGGAATCTATAAAAAGAAACCATCAAGCAAAACACAAAAAGAGATACCCTTGGTATATTGCAGATTACCATTTTGCAATAACAAAAGATTTAAGAATTTTTAATGGGAACCCTGTATCTCTTCCAGCATTTCATTCAGGTGATGATTTTATAAATTTTAGAAGTTTGTCAATCTGTTTTTTCGGAAATTTTGATATTGAAATTCTTGACAGAAAACAATTTGAAATAGGAGTTTTAAAAATAACAGAACTCGCCAAAGAGTTTTCAGTTCCAGTTAAAAGAATATTAAAACATAGTGATATTGTTCCAACAAATTGTCCTGGTAAAAATTTTCCATTTGAGGAACTTAAAAGAAGAGTTGAGGAAAATTTAAAAACAGATTGGAAAGAGGAAGCAATTAAATTCATTAAAGAAAAGAATTGGATTAAGAATAACCACAAACCAACAGAAATAATAGACTTTGGAACTTTAGCACAGGTTTTAAAGAATTTTTATGAAATCGAACTTAAGAAAGGAGGTGAGAATTAATGGCAGTAATAGATGAGAGACACTCAATAAGAATTGTTTTTGGCACAGAGGGAAACACAAGAAGCGAGACACAAAATTTCCTTAAACCTTCAGCAACAGATTCTCAAGTTGAGGAGTTTGTTTCAAGGTTATCTCAACTCATCAATGACCCACTTTATACTTCCTTTAGAATTGTAAGAAAAAGATATGGTTAATCTCTAAAAAGATCTTTGAATTTTGAAAAATGAAAGGAGGTGAGATTTTATGGATAAGCAACTTGTCCTTGTATTTAACACTGAGACAGAGGGCAGAAGTTTCATTATGAGATTCAATAACCCAAAAAATAATCTTACAGCACAACAGATTCAAAACTTCATGAACTGGATAATTCAGCAAAACATCTTCTTGACAAGATATGGAGAGTTAACTGGAATAAGAGATGGAGGAATAATTGAGAGAAACTTCAATGACCTAATTCCATAAGCAGTGTATTTTTGGGTGAGTGGAGGTTTTCTTCACTCACCCTTTTAATTTAAAAGGAGGTGAAATGCTTTGGAATTAACAATTGAAGATTTGTTAAGGTTAATTGGGCAGGTTGGTTTTCCAATTGTTGTTGCAACATATTTATTGATAAGAAACAATGGAAAGATGGACAAATTAAAAGAAGCAATTTTAGAACTCAAAGAAGCAATTATCCTTTTAAGAGAAGATTTAAATAGATAATTTTCAATATTACGGGTCAGGTCTTATTTTTATAAATTATTTGTTAAAAGACCTGACCTTTTTATATAATTGAATAAAATAAAATTAGGAGAATTTATGTTTGAGGAAATTTTTGATAGAAAAATTCAAGAGTTAAGAAATTCTAAGAAATATTTTTAAAATGATAATCTTCCTATAAATATTGATTATTTGATAGATGAATTAGTTAAATATAAAGAAAGTGCAAAAATATTGATAGATGAAATTAAATTAAATCTTCAAAATTATAAACTTCATATAGAATTTGGTTATATTTTAGAGAGATTTGAATTATTTGATGAGGCAGAAAAAGAGTATAAAGAAGTAATTAAACTTAATCCAGAATCTTATGAAGCACATTATTATCTTGGAATGCTTTATCATGAATTAAATAGAATGGGAGAAGCAGAGAGTAAATTTAGAGAGTCATTGAGAATTAACCCTGATTATTTAGGTGCTCATTTCTTTTTAGGATATTTACTTGTTGATTTATGAAAAGATGATGAAGCATACAATGAATTTTATTTGTAGCAAAAAAGACCCAACATTTGCTGAAAAATTAGCATATTTATCACTTTTATCACAAGTTAGAGATGAAAAGATTAAAAAATTAACTATTGTCAAAAAATTATATTCTGAAATAAACAATCAAAAGAAAGTAGAAGAAATTGATAAAGTTTTAAAAAGTATATAATAATTTAACTCAATAAATCGATACCTCTTGACAGAAAAGAAGTTTTTATATAAAATTACAAGTGATTCAGGTATTAAATTATACTTGAATCAGGTATTAACAATGGGGTATTTGAGCATTAATGAAACAAAAATTTATTATGAGGTTCATGGAGAAGGGGAGCCACTCGCCTTTCTAAATGGAATTTTTATGTCAACCTCAAGTTTATCTCAATTTATTCCAATTTTTTCAAAAAAGTATAAAGTTATTCTTCATGATTTCAGAGGTCAATGGAATTCGGGTAAAGAGGGTGAAGAATATTCTCTTGAACTACATTCAAAAGATTTTTTAGGCCTTTTAGACTCACTTCACATTGAAAAAATAAATATTGTTGGAGTGTCATATGGTGGTGAAGTAGCCCTTAAATTCGCATCTCTTTTCCCAGAAAAAGTCAAATCATTAATAATTATCTCCTCTGTTAGTGAAGTTGATGATGAGTTAGAAGAAAAGATTAAAAGGTGGATTGACGGTGCAAAAAGTAAAAAGGTAGATATTTTTGTAAATTCTTGGATTAAAGATGTATATTCAGAAGAGTTTTTAAGAAAATATGAAAATTTTTTAAGAACAAAACTTGAAGAATCACTTCAAAATTTTGATTATGATGCCTCAATTAAACTCATGGAATCATTTCTTAAATTAAAAGACACTCCTATAACTCCAAAATTAAATAATATCTCTGTTCCATCCCTTATAATTGCAGGAGAGTTTGATACTTTAAAACCACCTAAATTTTCAAAAATAATTCATAATAATATTCCTCAAAGTGAATTTTTAATTGTTGGAAATTCAGGACATGCAATAACAGTTGAAAAAATGGAAGAGATTAAAACTCTTATCTTAGGTTTTCTTGAAAAATTATCTTTTTATGAAAGGAGTAAACAATTATGGGGTATGTAAAAGTGAATGATGTGAATCTCTATTATGAAATTTATGGAGAAGGCACTCCTCTTGTTTTAATTGAAGGGCTTGCTCAAAACACACTAATGTGGAAATATCAGATTGAGGAATTACAAAAACACTTTAAGGTTGTTGCTTTTGATTTAAGGGGAAATGGAAAATCAGACAAACCAATTTCAGGTTATTCAGTCGAAACTTTTGCAGATGACACAATTGGACTTATAAGAGAGTTGGGTTTAGAGAAATCTAACATTCTTGGAGTTTCTCTTGGTGGTTTTATTGCTCTTAAAGTTTTACACAAATACGGAAAAGAGATAGATAAAGGGATTCTTGTGAATACTTCTTTTGGAGGTCCAAATTACATTCCACCATCAATGGAGGTTTTAAATATTATGTTAACAGGAGGAGGTGGAAAAACTCCTTTTGAAAAAGCTTTCAACTCACTCTCTCTTGGATTTACGGAAAAATTTGTAAAAGAGAAAAGAGGTGTAATTGAAGAAATTGTAAATTCGCTTCTTGAAAATCCTCAACCACCATATGCATATCAAGGTCAAGCAATGGCTGGTGCAAGTTTCAATATGGAAAAAGAGGTTAAGGAGATTGAAAATGAAGTTTTATTGATAATTGGAGAAAAGGATAAAATTGTTCCAAAACAAAATGGAATTAACCTTAAAAATAGATTAAAAAATTCAAAACTCCACATTATAAAAGACTCAGGACATCTCTGTTTCATAGAAAAGTATGAGGAGTTTAATGAGGTTGTAAAAAATTTTTTATTAGGGAGGTAATATGATAACAACAAGAATTTTGTCCACTGGAATTTATTCTCCACCATTCACCCTAACAGATAAAAAAATAGAGGAGATGTATGGAAAAGATATAAGAGATTGGATGGTTGAGAAATTGGGAATTTATGTTAAAAAAATTTCTGAGTCATGGGAAGGAGCATCAGATTTAGCAAAAAAAGCAGGTGAGGAGGCACTTAAAAATGGGAATCTTTCTCCAGAAGATATAGACCTTTTGATTGTTGCAACAGATACACCAGATTTCTTTTCACCAGCAACATCATCAATTGTTCAAGCAAAACTTGGTTTAAAAAAAGCTGCAACTTTTGATGTAAATTGTGCATGTGCTGCTTTTGTAACAGCACTTGATATTGCCACAAGATATCTTCTTACAGAAGAAAAAATGAAAAGGGTGATGGTGATTGGAACCTATGCAATGACAAAATTTTTAAATTGGGATGACAAAATAACAGCACCAATGTTCTCTGATGGAGCAGGTGCAGTTATTTTAGAAAAGATTGAATCTCAAGAAAAAGGCTTTATCTCATCAAAACTATTTGCAGATGGAACATTTTGGGATTATCTTGGCTTATATCTTGGTTCAGGAGCAGTTCCAACTCCAGAATACATTAGAACTGGAAGGCACTTTGTAAGATATAACAAAAGATACCCAGATGTAAATTTTGAGATGTGGCCAAAATTAATAAAAGAGGTTGTTGAGAAAGGAGGTTATAAGGTTGAGGATATCAATTTTGTTCTTTTTACTCAAGTGAGAAAAGTAACAATTGAGGATGTTATGAAGGCGCTTAATCTTCCAATGGAAAGAACTCATATGGTTATGGATAAATTTGGTTATACAGGTTCTGCTTGTATTCCAATGGCTCTTCATGATGCACTTTTAAATAACAAAATAAAAAAAGGTGACCTTGTTGTTATGTGTGCTTCTGGTGGTGGATATGCAATGGCAGTTTACTTTATGAGGTGGTTATAAGGAGGATTGAATGAGATTTTTAGATAAGGTTGCAATAATAACAGGTGGAGCAAGAGGTATAGGAAAAGAGTGTGCAGTTCTTTTAGCAAAAGAAGGCGCAAAGGTTATTATTTTTGATGTAAATGAAGAAGAACTAAATAAAACAGTAAATGAAATTAAAAATGATGGAAATTTTGCTGAAGGCTACATTGTTGATATAACAGATTTTGATAAAGTTAATGAAATAGTTATCTCGCTTTATGAAAAACATAAAAGAATTGACATTTTGATTAACAATGCGGGAATAACAAGAGACAATTTTCTTACAAAAATGACAAAAGAAGATTGGGATAAAGTAATTGCAGTAAATTTAACAGGAACATTCAATTTAACAAAAGCAGTTGTTCCGTTTATGTATGAGAGAGAGAACGGAGTGATCATTAATGTTTCATCAGTTGTTGCAATTTATGGAAACATAGGTCAAACAAATTACATTGCTAGTAAAGCAGGTGTTATTGGAATGACAAAAGGATGGGCAAAAGAGTTTGGTAAAAAGGGGATAAGAGTTAATTGTGTTGCACCAGGTTTTATTAAAACTCCAATGACAGAAAAAGTTCCAGATAAAGTTATAGAATACATGATTTCAAAAACTCCACTTGGAAGAATGGGCGAAGCAGTTGAAGTTGCAAAAGCAATATGTTTTTTAGCCTCTGATGATGCATCATACATCACAGGGGCAATTTTAAATGTTGATGGTGGTCTCACCATTTAATTTTATAAATATTTTTTATTTTAAAAAGGAGGTTTTAAAATGAAAAAGTTAATTTTGATTCTTTTAACCTTGGCCCTATTTTTAGGGGTAATCTCCATGCCAAGGGCAAAAGCACAAAGAGAATTTTTCCTTGTTTTAACTGTTGGACTTAGAAGTTACGTTTTGAATGGAATGCAATTCCAGATGGATGCTGCACCAGAAATTGTTGCTGGAAGAACATTTGTTCCAATAAGACTTGTTGCAGAAACATTTGGAGCAGAAGTTAGTTGGGATGCTGTACTTAAAGAAGTTACGATTAAACAAGAAGAGAAAATTATAAAACTTAGAATTGGTTCAGTTAATGCATCAATTGATGGAAAAACATACAAACTTGAAGCAGCACCATTTATTAAGTCTGGAAGAACAATGATTCCAATAAGATTTATCTCCGAGGCACTTGGTCTTTCTGTTTATTGGGAACCACAAAGAAAACTTGTTTATATAAGAAGTAAAACAAAATATTCTGTTCCAGGAGTATCACAGGATGAAATAAAAATTGGAACATTTGCAGCATTAACTGGTCCTGTTGCAATTATTGGTGTTCCATTTAACCATGGTTTCCAAGCATATATAAACTGGATAAATGATCAAGGTGGAGTTTATGGAAGAAAGATAAGAGTTATAACTTTTGATGATCAATTCAACCCTGCATTAACAGTCACAGGAGTTAAAAAAATGGTTGAGGAAGATAAAGTTTTTGCAATTGTTGCAGGTCTTGGAACCCCAGGATGTCTTGCAGTTATGGATTACTTAAATCAAAATGGTGTTCCATTTGTTTATCAAGGTTCTGGTTCATCGCTACTTGCAATTCCTCCAAAGAAATATGTTTTTGCAGTTCAGCCAAATTATATTAATGAAGGACAAATTTTTATAAAATATATAACTCAACAGTTAAAAATGAATAAAATTGCTCTTCTTTATAGAGATGACGATGCAGGAAATGAAGGAAGACAAGGTGTTGAAAAAGGAATTGAGAGATTTGGCGGTCAACTTGTTCTTAAAACTCCATTCCCTGGAACTGAAACAGATTTCACATCTTACCTTCTTAAAGTAAAAGATAGTGGAGCAGAGGCTCTCATTCTTTATGAACCAACAAGTAGTGCTAATGTTGCAAATGTTTTAAAGACAGCAAAATCTCTTGGTCTTACACAAAAAATATTCCTTCCATATCCTCACTCTGGAATTTATGCAGCAGCAGGTGATGCTGCAGAAGGTGTTTATGTTACAGGATGGGCTGATTTTTCAAATCCAAATGATCCAGGAGTTCAAAAGTTCTATGAAATTTGGTTAAAGTATTATCCAAAAGATAACCCACTTTTATTCTCATATGCTGTTGCAGGTTTTATTGCTGGTGAAATTTTTGTTGAAGCACTTAAAAGAGCAGGTCCATATCCAACAAGAGATGCTATTGTATGGGCTCTTGAGACATTCTATGGATGGAGTGGATTGGTTGCAATAGATATAAACTATGGTCCAAATGAAAGATCTGGAAAATATTCCATGTTCTTTATGAGAATTGAAAAAGGACAACTAATTAAAGTTTCAGATTGGATTTCAGTTTATCAGAAACCATAAAGAGGTTTAAAAAAAGTGATAGGGGACTCTTGTAAGTTTATGGGGTCCCCTTATCTTTTTATGAAAGGAGAGTGATTGAACCTTGCTTAAAATTGAAAATCTTACAGTTGAGTTTGGAAAATTAGTTGCAGTTAATAATTTTAGTATGGAGGTTAAAGAGGGGGAGATACATGGTTTAATAGGGCCAAATGGCGCAGGGAAAACATCTGTTTTTAATGCAATTTACAATTTTGTTCCATATAAAGGTAAAATTTTATTTTTAGAAAAAAATCTTAAAAATTTTCCAACACATCTTTTGAGTTATCTTGGAATTTCAAGAACCTATCAAAACCTTTCTCTTTTTCCAACATTAACTGTATATGATAATATTGCTCTTGGTTTATACTCGAAACTTAAGAGTAACTTTTTTAAAGATATTTTTGGTTTTGATATTTTAAAAAGTAGAGAGGTAAAAAATAAAGTTTTTGAAATTACAAATTTACTTAATATAACTTATTATCAAAATACATATCCAATTTTCTTACCATATGGAATTCAAAAGTTAGTTGAACTTGGAAGGGCTTTAATTAGTGAACCAAAACTTTTGCTTCTTGATGAGCCAGCAGCAGGTCTAACAAAAGAGGAGAAGGTTAATTTAATGGAAATTTTAAAAAAATTAAGAGACCTTGGATACACAATTTTAATTGTTGAGCATGATATGGAGTTAATTATGGACATATCATCCACAATAACAGTTATGAATTTTGGAAACAAAATTAGTGAAGGACCACCAGATTTTGTCTCTTCTGATAAAAAAGTTATAGAAGCATATTTAGGGGAGGGTTAAGATGTTAAAAGTTCAAGAACTTTTTGTATCTTATGGTCCAATTGAAGCAATTCATGGTGTAAGTTTTGAAATAAAAGAAAGAGAAATAGTTTCAATTTTAGGTTCAAATGGTGCAGGTAAAACAACAATATTAAAAACAATATCAGGGGTTTTAAAACCAAAAAGTGGTGTTATTACTTTTGATGGAAAAGTTATAAATGGTCTTGATCCATATTTAATTGTAAAAGAAGGAATAATTCATGTTCCAGAGGGAAGACACATTTTTCCTGATTTAACTGTAAAAGAAAATTTGCTTTTAGGTGGATACTTTTTAAATCAAAAAGAAACCAAAGATAGAGTCGATTATGTTTTTTCAATTTTTCCAATTTTAAAAGATAGAATAAATCAAAAGGCAGGGTCTCTTTCTGGAGGAGAACAACAGATGCTAGCGATTGGAAGAGGACTAATGGCAAAACCAAAAATTCTTCTTTTAGATGAACCATCCTTAGGTCTTGCTCCAATTGTTATTACAAATATATTTAACATCCTTTATGACCTTTCAAAAAAAGAGGGTTTATCAGTTCTTCTTGTTGAGCAAAATGCCAAAAAAGCACTAGCAATATCTGATAGAGCATATGTTTTGATGAATGGAGTGATAATTTTTTCGGGTGAGAGTTCAGAACTTAAAGATAAAGAAGAAGTTAAAAAACTTTACTTAGGGAGGTAAAGATGATTCTTTTGAATTTAATAATTAGAGGGTTAATAAATGGTTCAATATACAGTTTAACAAGTATGGGTATTGTTTTAATTCTTTCAACAACAAATGTTATGAATTTTGCTCAAGGTGATATGGGAATGCTTCTTTCTTATTTTGCATTTTTCCTTCTTATAAGAAATCTTCCATATCCATTTGTTATGGTTATGACAATTTTACTTGGTCTTCTTTTGGGAGTTTCTCTTGAAAAATTTTTAATGAGCAGAGCAAGAAAAGTTTCTCACATTGGAATGGTTATGATAACACTTGCTTTAACAATGATTTTTGAAGGTTTTGTTGGTTACTTTTTTGGAACAATACCTATGCTTTTTCCAAAAGCGATATCTGGTCCACCGGTTGATTTGGCAGGAGTTATTCTTGATAGACAGGATATTTTTACTTTTATTGTCTCAATTTTTGTTTTACTTATATTTTTCACAATTTTATACAGAACAAAAGTTGGAATTGCAGCAAGAAGTTTATCTCAAGATGAATATGGAGCAAAAATTCTTGGAATTCCAATAAACTCAATTTATCTTTTTATATGGTCTTCTGCTTTTGCAATTGCAGGGCTTTCTGGAATGCTTGTTGCGCCAAGACTTTCCCTTGAGCCAACTTTTATGATTGTTATTCAACTTAAAGGATTTATGGCAGCAGTTTTAGGTGGTATGAACTCAATTGTTGGTGCTGTTCTTGGAGGATTTTTGCTTGGGTTAATTGAGAACCTTGTTGCATTTTATATACCACAAATTAAAGATAGCTTTTCTCTAATTTTAATTGTTCTTGTTCTTCTTTTCTTACCAAGTGGAATTTTTGGAAAAAGAGAGGCAAGGAGAGCATAAAATGAAAAAATATATACCTTATATTTTATTGATATTTGTTCTTTTTTTACCAATTATTTTTAAAACAAGACCTTCACTTATTGGATATTTTAACATTGTTTTAATTTTAGGAATCTCTGCACAAGGACTCAATTTACTTTTAGGTATTGCAGGTCAAATTTCTTTAGGACATGCAGCATTTATGGCTATTGGAGGTTATACTTCAGCAATTCTTGTTATGAATTATAATTTTCAATTTATCTTTGCTTTACTTTGTGGAATTTTGCTCGCATCCCTTTTTGGGTTAATAATTGGTTTTCCATCTTTAAGACTAAAAGGTTTTTATCTTGCAATAGCAACAATGGCACTTGGAAGTGTTGTTCAAGATGTAATAAAGAGATTAAAAATTACTGGCGGAGACCATGGTTTAAGAAATATACCAAATATGAAAATTTTTGGGTTTGAATTTGTTTCAAACACATCAAGATTCTATTTAATTCTTGCTCTATTTTTGCTTATAATATTTATATCAAGAAATTTTGTTAAAAGCAGGAGTGGCAAATCTTTAATAGCAATGAGAGATTCTGAATATGGTGCATTAACTGTTGGAGTTAATATAACAAAAGCAAAACTTTTGGCTTTTGTTCTCTCTTCATCTTTTGCAGGGCTTGCAGGTGTTCTTTATGCTCACACAATTTCATATCTTCATCCGATGAATTTTGGTTTAGCACTTTCAGTTGAACTTCTTGCAATGATAATAATTGGAGGAATAGCAACTCTCTGGGGACCAATTTTAGGAGCTTTTATGTGGATAATTCTTCCTCTTATTATTGGAAGCAGATTAGAGATGCTTTCAACTGTAATATTTGGAATTGTTGTAATTTTTGTTGTTCTTTTCCTTCCAAGAGGTCTTTCAGAAATAATTTTTAAACTTAGAGAGAGTTTAAAATTTAAAGAATGAATAAAACCACACTATCGAAAAAAGGAGAAGAAACAAGAAAAAAAATTATTGATACTGCAATTAAAATTTTTAGAGAGTATGGATATAGTGAAAGTTCAATAAAGAAAATTGCTGAATCCATTGGTCTTAAAAACTCTTCAATTTATAGATATTTTAAAAATAAAAAAGACCTATTTAATTTCATAATAAAAGAGTTTGAGAATAGATTAATCGATAGAATAAAAGATAGAATAAAAGAAAAAGAAGATATTTTTGATAAAATTGAAAGATTTGTAATTGAGTATGTTGAATTTGTAAAGGAAAATAGAGAAATTTATGATATTTTTAGAGAAGCAGAATTTGTAAATATATCTCTTACAAAATATTATTACAATAAATTAGTAAAAATTCTTTCTGAAATTTTTGATAAAAAAATAAAAAATTGCGATTGTGAGTCACTATCTTATTCAATTCTCGGCTCTTTTTATTTTATAATAATTGATTATCTTATCTGGGAAGATAAAAATTTAACTGATTCAGAGATTAATTCTCTTTTAGATTTTATTAAAAATGGAATTGATAAAAAGGGTGATTTTGCTCCTTATTTAATTGAAGAAAAAAAGTATAAAGAGTTAGAGGAAAAGGAGAAAGAGAAAAGGGGAGATAGAACAAAAGAGAAAATTTTGAAAGTTTCTGAAAAACTTTTTGGAAAAAGAGGATTTTCAAGAACACACATTTCTCATATAGCAAGAGCGTCAAACATTGGAATTGGGACAATTTATCTATATTTCAAAACAAAAAAAGAACTTTTAAAAGAAGTTGTAATTTACCTCAATAAATCTTTGAGAGATTATATTTATTATTATATAAAAGATTTCAAAGACAGAAGAGAAATCGAAAATGCAGGTTTCCAAGCATTCTTTTATCTATTTAAAAATTTAGGATATAGATATAGAATTGTAAGAGAATCAGAATTTGTTGATAAAGAAATTGGCTCTTGGTATTACAAAAGAATATCATCTTCATATACAAAAAGATTAAAAGAGGGTATGGAAAAAGGTGAAATAAGAGAAATTGACCCTCAAATTTTATCACTATCTTTAATAGGTATAGGACATACTCTTGGAATGAGATATTTTGTCTTAAAGAATGACGGTGATATTAAAAAGAACTCAATATTAACAACATTAAACTTTATCATGCATGGGTTAAATTATTTTTTAATGGAGGAAAGAGATGACAAAAATTAATGATTATAAGAGAAAATTAATCTCAATTGATGACCTTTTAAATAAAATTAAAGATAATGAAACATTAGTTGTTGCTCTCGGTGGTGCTCAGCCCTTTGGTTTTTTAAATTCTCTTCATAAAATAAAAGATAGAGTTAAAAATGTAAAAATAATAACTTGCCTTCTTTTAAAAGATTATGAATTTTTAAAATACTCAGGAAGAGAAAATTCTCCATTTATACTTGAAAGTTGGTATCTTTCAGACTTTGAAAGAAAAGTTTATAGTGAAGGAAGAGCAACATATATTCCAAATAACCTTCATAGAGCAGGAATAGAAAAAATTTCTTGTGAAAAAATAGATTACTTTATTGGAACTGCAACTCCAATGGATGAAAAAGGATTTTTCTCACTTTCCCTCTCTCTTGTTTATGAAAAAGAGATGATTGAAGCAGCAAGAGTTAAAATCTTAGAAATAAATGAAAATTTACCAAAAACCTTTGGAGATACATCAGTTTTCATTGATGAAGTTGATTTTGTGGTAGAACACAACTCTCCTCTTCCAGAATTTCCATTTATTGAACCATCTGAGGTTGAACAAAAAATAGGAGAATATATTAGTGATTTGATTGAGGATGGTTCAACAATTCAACTTGGAATTGGTGGAATTCCAAATGCAATAACCAAATTTTTATATAACAAGAAAAATTTAGGAATTCACACAGAAATGATAACAGATGGAATGGTTGATTTGGTTGAAAATGGAATTGTCACAAACAAAGAGAAAACACTTTGGAAAGGAAAAACAATTGGTGCATTTGCTCTTGGAACAAAAAAACTTTATGATTTTATAAACAACAACTTATCTGTTGAACTTCATAGAGGTTCGGTTGTAAATGATCCCTACATAGTGAGACAAAACAACAAAATGGTAAGTATTAATACATCTTTAATGGTTGATTTAACTGGGCAAGTTTGTTCTGAATCTTTTGGATGGAAACAATTCACTGGAACTGGTGGACAACTTGATATGCATAGAGGAGCACAAATGTCAAAAGGTGGAAAAGGAATAATTGCTTTAAGATCCACTGCAAAAGGAGGAGAAGTTTCAACTATTGTTCCAATTTTACCTGAGGGAAGTTATATAACTGTTCCAAGACAAGATACAGATATTATTGTGACAGAATTTGGAGTTGTAAAACTTAAGGGGAAAAGCACAAGAGAAAGAGCATTATCTCTTATAAATATTGCAAATCCAGATTTTAGAGATAAACTGATTTTTGAAGCAAAAAAGTTAAATTTAATATAAAGGAGGTTTTTAATTAATGAGTGAAGTTTTTATAAGTTATCCTTTAAGAACTCCAATCGGAAAATATGGGGGAAGTTTAAAAGATATTGAAGCGCCTCGACTTGCAGGTTTTGTTATAAAAGAGATTTTAAATAGAAGTAAGCTAGATCCAAAAGATATTGATGATGTAATTTTAGGAAATGTTGTTATGGCTGGAGAAAAAATGAATCCAGCAAGGCAGGCAGCTCTTTTTGGTGGAGTAAGTGAGACAGTTCCTGCTTTTACATTAAATAGAGTTTGTGGTTCAGGGCTTCAAGCAGTAGTTTCTGGTGCAATGGAAATTGAGGTAGATTACTCAAAAATTGTTATTGCTGGTGGAATGGAAAATATGGATATGTGTCCATACCTTGTTATGAATGGAAGATGGGGATATAGAATGGGAGATGGGATTCTTTATGATTCAATGTTAAGAGATGGTTTGAATGATGCTTTTACAGATAAACATGCTGGATTAATTACAGAAGAGTATCTTGTTCCAAAATATGGAATTACAAGAGAAGAGCAAGATAAATTTGCATTTGAGAGTCATATGAAAGCATCAAAAGCACAAGATGAGGGAGTTTTTAAAGAGCAAATTGTTCCAATAACTTTAAAAGATGGAACTATTTTTGATTTTGATGAATCAGTAAGAAAAGATACAACAGTTGAGAAACTTTCAAAATTAAAACCTGCATTTAAAAAAGATGGAACAATTACTGCAGGAAATGCACCTGGATTAAATTCTGGTGCTGCATGCATGATTCTTTCAAACTATGAAAAAGTAAAAGAGTACAATTTAGATGCTTTTGGAAGAGTTTTGTCTTATGGTGTTAGTGCAGTTGATCCAAATTTATTTGGAATTGCACCAGTTTATGCAATCCAAAAGACACTTCAAAAAGCAAATTTAAAAATAGAAGACATTGACCTTTTTGAAATAAATGAAGCATTTGCTGCAATTGCAGTTGCAATCAAAAAAGAGTTAGAGATTCCAGATGAGAAGTTAAATGTTAATGGAGGCGCAATTGCCTTAGGACATCCAATTGGAGCAACCGGAGCAATTTTGGTTGTAAAACTCCTTCATGAATTAAGAAGAAGAAAAGGAAAATATGGAATAGCATCTTTGTGTATTGGTGGAGGGCAGGGAATAGCGATTCTAGTTGAAAGAGTATGAGTGAAAAACCAATTTTTGATTATATAGCAAATTATTATGACCAGTGGTTTGAAACTCCACTTGGTAAAAAAATTTTTGAGAGTGAAAAAAGAGCAATTGAATCTTTGATTGAAAATGGAGAAGGAAAGATAGCGCTTGACCTTGGAATTGGAACAGGGCTATTTACTCAAATTTTAAGAGATAAAGGATTTAGAGTAATAGGTGTTGATATTTCAGAAGAGATGCTTAAGATTGCAAAAAGAAGAGGGTTTGAGGTTATAAAACATGACCTCAATGACCCTCTTCCTTTTGAAATTAACTCTTTTGATTTTGTTTTTTCAATGACCTCAATTGAATTTTTAAAAGACCCAAAACCTCTTTTCAATGAAACAAAAAGAGTTTTAAAAGATGGAGGAAAATTTTTACTTATAACTTTAAACTCTCTTTCTCTATGGGCATTAAAAAGAAGAATTGAAGGATTTTTTAATAAAAATAACTTATTCAATAAAGGGAAGTTTTACTCTCCAAATTCCCTAAAAAATTTCTTTAAAGAGGGTTGGGAAATTTTAAGATGTGAGAGTAAAACTTTTATTCCTCCATGGAATCCAATTTTTCCATTTTTTTGGGAAAGGTTCTTTTCAAAAATTTTCCCCTTCGCTGGTGCAATTTCAATAATTTTATTAAGAAAAAAACAGGAGGTTTAATTTGATAGGAGCGCAAATAAGTATTTATCCATTAAGAGAAAAAACAATAACTGAAACATTAAACATTTTTTGGGAAGAGTTAAATTCAAGGGGGATTCAATATGAAGTTAATTCTTTTTCAACAATAATCTGGATGGAAGAGGATGAACTTTTTAAATTTTTAAGTGATGCATATAAAAAATTAAGAGAAAAAAGTATTGTTATGGTAGTAACAATTTCAAATGTTTGTCCTAAAGTTCCTTAAATTATAGAAAAAAAAGCAAAAATTTCATATAATTTAAATAGTTTATGAAAAAGAGTGAATTTTTATTCTTTAAAAAATTTTTGTTTTTTATAGTAATTCTTCTTATTCTTCTCCCTTCAACTCCAAAGATAAAATCAATTGATGCCTCAAAAGAAACAATTCTTGTTTTTGAGGCATCCTCTCTTCCAGATTCATTTAAAAATTATAAGCAGTTAAAAGAGAGTGAAGGTTTTAATGTTATAACACTAAATATCAATTCAATAAAAGAGAGTGATAAAGTTGAAGGTTTGAGAAAGTATTTGAGAGATAATTCAGAAAAATTAAATATTAAATATCTTTTGATTGTTGGTTCAGATAAGGTTTTTCCTATGAAAAGGTTATACCCAAGAGGAAGCAATACTCATGACCAGTTTGATTCAGATTTTGAAGATACACCATCTGATATTTATTTTGTTGATCCTTTTGAGGATTTTGATAAAGATAAAGATGGAATTTTTGGAGAATATCCTGATGACAATATAAAAATAGACACATATATTTATGTTGGAAGAGTTCCTTTTGATAATATAAAAACTCTTGATAACTATTTCAAAAAACTCACTCTATTTGAAAAGTTAAAATTCAGAGAGAAAAATTATGCTCTTTTAATTGGTGCATATCTTTCTTTTAAAGGTGAAACTTGGTATGATAGAATTCTTGAAAATGAAGATGGTGGAGAGTTTATGGAACTTCTTGCAAATGATTTTCTAATTAAAAATGGATTTACTCCAATTAGAGTTTATGAGAAAGACGGCACACTTCCATCATTTTACTTTTCAGATTACTCAATCTCAGAGAGAAAAATATCAGAACTTTTAAAATCAAAAGTTTTCGGATTTATAAATTTAAATGCACATGGAAGTCCATATGGAGTTGCAGGATACAAATGGGATGATATGGATAAAAATTATCTATTTTCACTTGGGGAAGCGAAATTTTACACAATTTTAAATATTTCAGATATACCAAATGACTTTTTAGGAGGAGTTTTCTTTGCATCTTCTTGCCTTACAGCATATCCAGAAAGTGAAATAAATTTAGCAAAAGAGTATCTATCAAAAGGAGGAGCAGTATACATTGGAGGAACAAGAATTTCTTGGGGACCAACATATTGGAGAGACATTAATGATGGAGGTCTTTTAACAATAAATTACCTTTTTGTTAGAAATTTTATAGATAAAAAGGCGCGAGTTGGTGATGCTTTTTGGGAAAGTATAAAAGAGTATAGAGAAAATTACTTTGATAAAGATAAAGAAGACCCAATTGATGCAGCACAAATGAACTCTTTCACATTTAATCTATTTGGAGACCCAACAATCAAACTTTCACTTGAAAGTGATTCATTTTATTTAAGCACAGATAAATATACAAGATACTCTTTTGATAAAGATTTAGTTTTTATAAACACATTTATAAATAAAGGAGAAAATTATAAAGGTGATATAAAATTTGATAGATTTAATTTTGTTGATGGTGGATTTATTGTTTTAAATAATGAAAGCACTTTTAAAATTCCTGAATATAATTTTGATGTAAATTTAAAGAAAATCAAAGAAGAAGATATAATTTACCTTTTTAAAATTGAAGATGAAGAGAAAGTAAAACTAATATGCTTAAGTGGTGAAGGAAAAATTTATTTAAGATTTTCAAAAAATTTAAAACCGAAGATTTCAAAATATTTTGACCCATATAGAAATATTGCAATTTTTGAAGTTAAACCACAAGATGAAATTATTTTTAATAAATTAGATAATGAGAAAGGTTTTATTGAAAGTTCTGATGATAAAATTATAGTTTTGAATGATAATTTGTTTGATTATAATGGAGATAATTTTATAAATCTAATAGACTTTTACATTTTTACAAAACATTTTGGAAATTATAAAGATTCTTTAACTTATAATAGAATTTTTGATTTTGATTTAAATAATAAAATTGATGGAATTGACCTTGTTATTTTCTCTTCATATTATGGTAAAACAAAAAAGGAGGATTAAGTCAAATGGAAAGTTCTTTGATAAAAAAGATAGGACAAAAGATACAAGAGATAAAAGAAGATGAGAGAGAAAAATTTTTCAATCTCGATTTCATTAACAATTCCTTTAAAGATTCAAGTGGTGCTCTTTTGTGGGAAAAAGAAAATAAGTCATTCATAGTTTACTTTTTAAATGGTAAAATGGTTTTTAAAGTTTTTTATGATGATTCAAAAAAAGTAACCCAAGATGAAGGAGAAAAACTCTTTTTAGATGAAAAAGAGGGAGTCATTTCTTTTTATAAAATAAATTCAAAAGGAATTATCTCGATTTTATCAATACATTTTGGTGAAATTTTATATAAGGATCTTGATGCAAAAATTGTAGATTTTTCACAATTTCTTGATTCTCTAGGAGGTAAAAATATCACAGGTCTTCTTGTTATAAAAAATGAAAAGAGTGAGTTTTTGGTTCTTTATGATGGAAAAATACTCGATATTAATAATGGCGAAATTATTCTTGAATCACCACTCTCAACAGAGAGCGAATCAGCGTCCCTTCTTTCATTTGCAAAACTTCTAATGGCAAAAGATACTTCAATCACTTTATATTCTATTGATAAAAATAGGGAATTTCCTGAAGTTAATTTAAATATTTTAAAGTATGATATTCAGAAAATAAAAGAATTAATGAAGGAGAGTTTAAGAAAAGTATTGAAAGAGAAAGTTAGAAAACTTGAAGATATGGTTGATTCAATAAAAACAAAAGAAGATATAGATGATTTCATTAAAAAATGTGATGATTTTATATCTTCTCTTTATAACAAAAAAATTTCAGAAGAGTGTAAAAAGAAAATCTTGGAGATACTTTAATGACAACTTTGCAATCAGCAATTCTTGGAATTGTTCAAGGATTGACTGAATTTTTACCAGTATCTTCAACAGGACACATTATTTTATTTTCGCGCTTTTTAAATATAAAAGAGCCACCAATTTTTTATGACCTAACCCTTCACCTTGGAACTTTAATTGCAGTTCTCATTATTTTTTATCCATTTATAATTAAAAATTTAAAAAATATAAAACTTATTTTTTTAATAATAATTTCAACAATAACAACAGGTATTTTTTATATATTCTTTAAGGAACCAATTGAAAATGCCTTTTCAAATTTCAAATATTTACCAATTTTTTTCATAATAACTTCAATTTATCTTTTTTTCTTTTATTTTAAAAATAAAAGAGTAAAATCTATAAAAGAGATAACTCTTTTTGATTCAATTATTATCGGACTTTCACAAGGTTTTGCAATAATTCCTGGAATTTCAAGAAGTGGTTTCACATTTGTTACTTCACTTCTTTTAGGAATAAAAGAGGAAGATGCCTTTAGATATTCTTTTCTATTATCAATACCTTCAATTCTTGGAGGAACTATCTTAAAGTATTTTGATTATAGAAAAGGTCATGAAATCTTTAGTTCAAATATTTTTCTTTCAGGTTTTTTCACCTCTCTTATTTTTGGAATAATTGCAATTATCCTTTTTAGAAGCTCAATTTTTAAGAGAAATTTTAGAGTTTACTCAATTTATCTAATAATTATTTCAATAATAATTATTGTTTGGTTTTGGTAAATATTAAATTTTTATAAAAAGGAGGGAAAGATGAGAGAACTTTTATTAATTCCAGGACCAACACCAGTAAATGAAGAGGTACTCAAGGAAATTTCAAAGCAACCAATTTCACATGTTAGTAAAGATTTTGGTGAGTATCTTAAGAGTTGTGTTGAAAGCCTAAGAGTTATTTTTGGAACAAAGACAGGACACATTTTTATAATTCCTGGTTCTGGAACTTTAGGAATGGAAATTGCAATAAAAAATTTCTTAGGAAAAGATGAAAAAGCACTTGTCTTATCTCATGGATTTTTTGGGGATAGATTCCTTGATATTTTAGAAGAAGATGGTTTTAATTATGACAAAATTCAGAGTATATGGGGAGAGGTTATTGATCTTAATTTAATTTATGAAAAGTTAAAAAAAGAGAAGTTTTCACTAATAACAATTACTCATGTTGATACATCAACTGGAGTTCTTGCTCCTATGGAAGATTATATGAAAGTAATAAAAGAAGTTTCGCCTGATTCCCTTGTTGTTCTTGATGGAGTTTGTGCTACTTCTGGAGTTGAGGAAAAAATGGATGAGTGGGGAGTTGATATCATTTTAACTGGTTCTCAAAAAGCACTTGCAGTGCCTCCTGGTCTAGCAATTCTTGCAGTTTCAGAAAGAGCAATGAAAAAAAGAGAAAGTTTAGGAAAAATTGGCTTTTACTATGGAGATCTTCTCCGCTGGAAACCAACAATTGAAGATGCAACAAAATATTTTGCAACTCATAACACTAATTACACATTTGGCTTAAAGAAATCACTTGAGATAATTTTAAGTGAAGGTTTAGATAAAAGATATAAGAGACATTTTGAGAATGCAACATTTATAAGAGAACTTATGAAAGATATTGTTTTTGATGTTTTTGGAAATAAAAATTTTCTTGCTCCAACACTTTCACTTTTTATCTATCCAGATGGAATTGAAGATGAAAAATTTAGAAGTGATTTAAAGAACAAAGGAATTACAGTTGCAGCAGGAATAAAGGATCTTAAGGGGAAAGTTTTCAGAATGGGTCACATGGGTGAGGTGAGAAAAGAAGACCTTCAATATGCTTTTGAGGTAATAAAGGAAGTTTTAAAAAGATAAAGCCTATGGTTGGGCTTTGTTGGGAAGGGGGAGGTGCAAAAGGAGGGTTTGGTGTAAAATTTTTGTATTTATTAAAAAAAGAATATCCTGAAATTTCTTTTAATTCTCTAGCTGGTGTTTCAGTTGGAGGAATAAACATAATCCCTCTAATTGTTGATGATTTTGAATTTCTTATGACTCTTTGGAATCTTGTTAAAAGAGATGGAAAATTTATATATAAAAAATTTTTAAGTAGAGAATATGATACAACAAAATTTTATAGATTTGTCGATATTCTTACAAATAGAAAAGATTTCTTTGAAAAAATTAAAAACTCCAACAGAACTTATCTTATCTTTTCAAAAATAAAAGATGGTAAAATTCTAATCTTTACAAATAAAAAATTAAACTTCGATGATGCAGAGGTTGTTTTAATTGAAAGTCAGGAAGATTTGAAATTTGCAATATTAGGGACAAGCGCAATTCCAGTAATATTTCCTGAAGTAAAATATAAAAATTGGATTTTATTAGATGGAGGAGTTGAACACACATTTCCAATTAAATATTTAATAAAAGTTTCAGAAGATAAAAAATTTTTAGGAATTCTTCATGAAAAACCAGACAGAGAATTTATACCAAATCCAATAAAAGCAATTTTTTCTCCATTCGCTTATCTTGTTGATAAAATCACTTTTGGAATAACCCAAAAAGATTTAGAAGGTTTAATTAGAATAGATGAAAATATATATGAATATGATGAAAGAAAAATATTTTTGATTTATCCAACTGAACCATTATGCTCTGCAATGGACTTTTCATCAAAAGCACTTGATATAAACTTTAAAATAGCCGAAAAAACCTATAACAAATTAAAAGACAAATTACTCGAATTTATAAAATAATTATAATTCCATAAGAATAATTTAATTTAAGAATTACAATTGTTATAATTTTCTTATGGAGGTGAATTATGAAACTTAAAGAAAAAAGAATTGCTCTTTTTGTTGAAAAACTATACAATGAACATGAATTTTGGTATCCATATTATAGGTTCAAAGAAGAAGGTGCAGATGTTAAAATAATCGCACCAAATATTGAGGTTTTTCATGGAAAATATGGTGGTTTACCAGTTAAGCCAGAACTGATAAGTAGAGAGATTGACACAAAAGATTTTGATGCAGTATTTATTCCAGGTGGATATTGTCCAGATTATCTAAGAGCCCATAAATCTGTTACAGATTTTGTGAGAAAGATGTATGAAGAGGGAAAAGTTGTTGCTTCGATCTGTCATGGTGCTTGGGTTTTAATTTCTGCTGGAATCACAAAAGGAAAGAAAATAACTTCAACACCAACAATTAAAGATGATGTTATAAATTCTGGTGCTGAATTTGTTGATAAAGAGGTTGTTGTTGATGGAAATATAATTACATCAAGAACCCCAGATGACCTTCCATTTATGCTTCCTGAAATAATTAAAAAACTCTCAGAATAAAATTGAAAAAATTTGACTTTAAGATTTTCTTAATAATAATTTTTATAATTTTTATTTTAATAGGGATATTCAATAAAGAGTATCTTGAAGTTCTTAAAAATGCTGTCTTAATTTGTTTCTCATGCATTGGAATTCAATAAGATATTTTTTCACAGATAAAAAAAGAAAAATAACACAACTATTTTTTCTTATAATTTTTAATATACCCTTTTTATCACCAATTTTAAAAAGAATTCCATCTCCTGTTTTGCATTGCTATTCTTGTCCACTCTCTTCATTTGCTTGTCCTGTTGGAACAATTCAACACCTTATTGTTGTTAGAGATTTTCCATTTTACACTCTTGGAATTATCTCATTGATTTTTATTTTCATTGGAAAACTTTCATGTGGTTTTATGTGTCCATTTGGTTTTTTCCAAGACCTTCTCTTTAAAATAAAGACTCGCTTTAAAATAAAACCAAAAATAAAAAATCTTTTCTGGGCGAAATATGGAGTTATTTTCTCTCTTGTAATTTTAGGACCACTCATTTTTTATGAGACACTTTTTTGTAAAGTTTGCCCCTCAGGAACTTTAACTGCAGGAATTTCCCAAGTTATAATAAATCCATCTTTAAGAGGTTTAATAGGGCCACTTTACATTTCAAAAATTGTTGTGCTTTCATTTTTTATAATTTGGTTTATTTTTGAAGAAAGACCATTTTGTAATTACCTTTGTCCTCTTGGAGGTTTTATAGGTATTTTTAACAAATTCTCTTATTTAAAAATTGAAGTTGATAAGAATAAATGTATTGAGTGCTATAAATGTGAAAAAGTTTGTCCATTTTCAATAACAACATTTAAAGACCCAAATAACATAAATTGTATAAGGTGTGGAAAGTGTATTGATATATGTCCAACAGAAACACTCTCTTTTAAAATTAATAAAAAAAATTATAATTAGATTAAATGGAAGTTAAGAAAAAATTAGGAGATATTTTATTAGAAAAAGGAATAATTACAAAAGAGCAACTTGAAGACGCTCTAAAAGAACAGGAAAAAACAGGAGTTCCTTTAGGTCAGATTTTAATTGATAGAGGTTTAATTTCACCAGGAGTTTTAGGTGAAATTTTATCTTTTCAATCTGGAATAGAATATAATCCAGTATCAGAAATTTATATATCTCCTGATTCTATAAATTTAATTCCTGAATCAATAATTAAAGATAAAAAAGTTTTCCCGATTAAAAAAGAAGATGACACTCTTCATGTTGCAATTCTTCCTCCAGTAAATCCTATTGTTCTTGATGATATTAAAGCAATGACTGGTTTAAAAATAAAGCTATTTATTGTTACAGACACAGAGTTTCAAAGACTACTAAATCAATATTTCAATATAAAATCTTTTGCATCAAAAGCACTTCAAGGTTTAAGAAGAGAAGAAAGAGAAAACGAAGTTATAACTGTTGAAACTCCAATTGTTAAATTTGTAAATACTGTTATAAACGATGCAATAAATCAAAATGCTTCAGATATTCACTTCGATCCATATCCTGAATTTACAAGAACAAGATACAGAATTGATGGAATGCTTCATGATACAATGAATATTCCTGCTGGAGTTGATGATCAAGTTTTATCAAGAATAAAAATTATGGCAGGAATGGACATAGCAGAAAAAAGAAGACCACAAGATGGAAGATTTTCAATGAAGATAAAAGATAAAGATTATGATTTCAGAGTCTCTTCAATTGGAACTCGATTTGGAGAAAAGTTAGAGATAAGAATTTTAAACAAAGCAAGAGTTTTAATTGAACTTGGAAGATTAGGACTTAATGAAAAACAACAAAAAATTTATGAAAAAATAATTAAAAACCCTTATGGAATGGTTTTGGTTACTGGTCCAACTGGTTCAGGAAAAACAACTACTCTTTATGCAACATTAAATAAGTTAAACACCCCAGAAAAAAGTATTTTTACAATTGAAGACCCAATTGAATATGACCTTCCAGGTGTAATTCAGATGCAGGTAAATCCAAAAGCAGGGCTTACTTTTTCAACTGGTCTAAGAAGTATTTTGAGGTTAGACCCAGATATTATAATGGTTGGTGAAATAAGAGATATCGATACAGCAAAAATTGCAGTTGAAGCAGCCCTAACAGGTCACCTTGTTTTTTCAACACTTCACACAAATGATGCACCATCTACTCTTGTTCGACTTTTAGACATTGGAATTGAACCATATTTAATTTCATCAGTTATGATTGGAGTTGTTGCACAGAGATTAGTTAGAACTATTTGTCCATCATGTAAAATAGATTATAAACCAACAAAAGAGGAGTTAGAGATTGTTTTTGGAAGAGTTCCAGAAAGAGAAATAAAATTTAAGAGAGGAAAAGGATGTCCTGAATGTAATTACACAGGATATAGAGGAAGAACAGGTGTATTTGAGGTTCTTCCAATAACAAGAAACTTAAGAGACCTAATTAAATCAAGAGAATCAACAGATACAATTAGATATGAAGCAGAAAAAGAAGGAATGATTCCACTTATTAATGCTGGGTATGAGAAGGTTTTAAATGGAACAACAACTCTTGAAGAAGTTTTAAGAGTTATAAGGATAGAAGAATGAGAATAAAGTATATTGGAAGAGATAGAGAGGGAAGTCCTGTAAGGGGGGAAATTGAAGCAAATAATATAAATGAAGCAAGAGAAATTTTAAATTCAAGAGGGATTTATGTAATTGATATTAAAGAGGTAAAAACAAGAGAGATTGGAATTCAAAAGTTAAAACCTCAGGAGATAATATTTTTCTCAAGACAACTATCACTTCTTTTAAGGTCTGGAGTAACAATAATTCAAGCACTGGAAATAATTCAAGAGAATGTAAAAAGTAAAAATTTTAGAAATGTAATTCAAAAAGTTAGAGAACATATTTTAGGTGGAGAATCTTTTTCAGAAAGTTTAAGAAATTTCAAAGAGACCTTTCCTGAAATTTTCATTGAAGTTGTAAGAGTTGGAGAGTTTACTGGAAATCTTGATGAAGTTTTATTAAGAATTTCAGATTTTTTTGAAAAAGAGGATGAGCTTAGAAGAAAAGTTAAAAATGCTCTGATTTATCCTGAAATAGTTGTTGGAACAATTATTGTTGCAGTTATTTTTATTCTTTTAACAATTGTTCCAATTTTTGTAAATCTATTTAAAAGTTCTGGAGTAAAACTTCCACTTCCAACAAGGATTTTACTTGGAATATCAGATGGAATTAAAAATTATTGGTGGATAATTTTACCAGTAATTATTTTGCTTGTTATTTTATTTAATCTTTATAGAAGAACAAAAAATGGTAAAAAACAAATTGATTTTCTTCTATTTAAAATGCCTACAATAATTGGAAAAATTTATAGAGAAAATATATTCCTTAGAATTTCTCATACTTTAGAAACTTTAATTAAAAGTGGAATAACTTTGGGAGATTCTTTTGAACTTCTCTCAAGAGTTAGTGGTAATGAAGTAATCAGTGAAAGTTTACTTAGTGCAAGAGAAAAGATAATGGCAGGAATGAGCATAAGCAGAGCCCTTCTTGAAGAAGGAGTTTTTCCAACTCTTTTTATAAGAATGATTTCAGTTGGTGAAGCAGGTGGAAATTTAGAAGAGGTTCTTTCTCAAATGGAGAGATATTTTGAAATTGAACTTGATAATGATATAAAAAGGTTCATTGCCTATCTTGAACCAGCACTTACAATTATTTTAGGAATTTTGGTTGCTTTTATTGCCTTTTCAATTTACCTTCCACTCTTTGATATGGTAAGGTTAATTAAAGGCGGGGGTTAAAAGAAGGGAATTGATAAATTTAAATCAATAGATAGCCCTTCTTTTGTTTGATTGTATGAAAGATTATTTATATTTAAAAATTTTTTTAAATTTTCAAGATAATCTAAAAATTTATATAAACTCTCTAAATTTCCTTCAAATGTTAAATATAAATCTGTCTGAAAGTAATTTTTATTCTCTAAAATTCTTTTTTCCTCACCTATTGACATATCAATATTTTTAAGCCCAAAATTTATCATTGTAAGAGGAAGAGTTGAGATAAATTTTTCTGCATCTTCCTTCTTAAATAACTTATTTTGAGTTTCTTCAATGAATATTTTTATGTTTTCAATCTCTTTACTCATTGTGTTGAGCATAACAAAATTTTCACTTTTGTTTTGAAGTTCTTGAGATTTTGAGTTCAACAAATTTATATTTTTTCTCCAAATTATGAATTCATATCCAACAAAAACAATAAAGATAAAAATTTCTATTATTAAGATAGATGATATTTGTTTAATTGTTTTTTTAATTTTTGGAACATACTCTTTTATCATTTTTTCTCTCCTGTAAGTTCTATTGTTGTAAATGAAACTCCATCAGTTAACCTATCTATTCCTCTTAACTTTATTTCATTAAAAAATTCACTTGTTTCTAATTTTCTTCTAAAATCATAAATTGATGCTAAACTTTTTGAAGAAATTCTTATTGTAAAATTCATATCACTGTTACAATTAAAACTTAAAATTGTAATTTCTTGAGGTTTATTTTTTATTATCTCATCAAGATAATTTTTAAAGTTTATGTTTTTATAATTTTGTAAAACTTCTTCGAGTTCTTTTTTCTTTGTGCTTAAATCTCTATATTCAACCTCAATTCCTTTTAAGTTTTCAAGAGATTTTTCAACATTTTTTAAATTTGAGTTTATACCTTTTATTGATTCATTGGTTATTGAAATAGAATTCAAGAGATATATTGAAAGTCCAACAAGAAGAAGTGCAAGTAAAACGGAGAATAAGACAAGAAAGAAAACCTTTGCCTCATCTTTTCTCTTTTCAAGAATATCTTTTGGAATTAAATTTATCTTTAACTTTTCTTCAAGATTAAAAAGAGACAAACCAACTGGAGTTGAAAAATAATATTCTCTTTGTGGTAAAATTTCTCCTAATATTGTTTCTATTCCAAATCTTTCTTTTATTTCATTGAATATTTCCTCAACGCCCTTATCAATTCCTGATAAAATTATTTTCTCTATTGCCTTTTTCTCTTCTCTTGAGAAATATGAAATTGTATTTGAAATTTCATTTAAAAATTGAATTTTATTTTCATTTAAACTCTCTAAACCAATATCAAACTCTCTTAATTGATTTATCTCTCCATCTAAAAAATAAATAAGTGTTGTTTTTTTAAAACTTACATAAATAAAAACTCCACTTCCCTTGAAGCAATCTCTTTTAAAAACCTTTGTTGCTCTAAAGGAAGAGATTGATGGAAGATTGAGATTTTTTACTTCTAAACCAAGAGAATTTAAAAATTTGATATGATTTTCAACTAAACTTCTTGGAGATGCAACTATTAAATATCTTCCTCTGTTTTCTTCAATTTTTAATCTAAAAATGTTTACAACAGGATAATCTCCTTCAAAAATTTTATATGTGCTTAACTCATCAATAATTATTTTTTTAAGGTCTTCATCTGGCATTAATGGATAGTAATTTACTCTAACAAAAACATCTTCATCTGGAATTGAAAATGAGGTCAATTTTGTTTTGACTTTGCTCTCTTTTAAAAATCTCTTTATTTTTGCTTTTATATCTTTATCATATATATCTCCTGTGAAACCCTCTTTAATATTTATAATTGAAACTTTGCCTCTTCTTATTCTACTCTCTACTAATTTAACTCCATTTTTTGTTAATGTTAAACCTAAAACTCTTTCCATTTTAATTCCTATTTCTTAATTTTACCATTGTATTTAATGTGAATGAAGGATTTTGCATTCCTTGAGGTATTATTTTAGGTGTTCCTTTAATTATGATAATTACACTTTTATCATCAGGATATTTAAAATATAAATTTAAATCTATTTTTTCACTATTAGGACTATCTGGTGTGTTATAGTATGGAGTGTATCTTACTAGATTATCATCAGTTCTCTTTATTAAATTGTTTTCTTCTTCAAATGTAATCAATTTTATTTGGTCATTAATTATTATAGTAAAACTAATTATTTGTGCTTCTTGTTTTAAGATAATTTCACCTTGTCTTAGTAGAGATTCAATTTCATTCATAGCATCAATTACAACTTTAACCGTTTTTATATCTGGTCTTCCTAAGGTATAATTTTTAATTGTCTGATTAAAAAACAAAATTACCGGAGCTAAAAGCATTCCAATAATCATTAAAGCTATAATTATCTCGATAAGTGTGAGTCCTTTTTTCATTGTTCTATGGCTCTTCTATACAAACGTTATCAACATAAATTGGATTTCTTCTACTATGATGAAGTGAAATTCTTATTGAACCGAATGAAAACTGACTATCTGGCTCAATTATATACAGATTGTTATTTAAATAAACCCTTATAGAATAATCATAAAATTCTAACTTTAAATTGTGCCAAGCGTTAAATAGGTTTAAATATGGTATATTAACCCTTTTGATGATTTGGTTATTATTGTTTACCACTTTATATAAAACTATATCAGTGTATATAGGATATTGTATGTCTC
>FMSI01024276.1_pt1 | contig 48580 bp, 40 predicted proteins | sample 1504471 | NCBI WGS metagenome assembly FMSI01 (sample SAMEA4475357, study PRJEB15587) | soil metagenome | biome: Soil; feature: Field | place: India | collected 2015-03-11 | depth 0 m
TTTTTTGTTTTAGTTCGGGGTTATTCTTAAAATTTTAAAATTCTCTTATTTCAAACTAGTAGTAAAGCAATATTTTTCATGCTTTGCGATTAATTTCTCGAGATCCTTGCAGAAAGGCTGACTAACATTTAAGTGGTTTTAACGTAGAAAAAAATCATTTTCTTTGGAGATATTTTATTTTAATGCTGTTTCCCAGACCAATAGTCTATGGTATTTGTTTTAAAGATATTCTTAATCCTCATCAATTAATCCTTATTAAAAAGGCATAAATAAAGAGGCATTGATGTTTAGGAAAATTTGCTATAAATTGGATAACAAGTTATGGTGTTGCACATGCTATAGTTATTTGAAAAAACAAACAAAGATAATTACTTGGTAAATAACATTAAAAAAATAATTAAGACATAGAAAATAAATTATTTAGATATAAAAATATTAGAACAACATCAATAATAAATCATTTCATTATTTTATCATTTTTTTAAAAAAGAGAAAAATTTTTAGGTAGAAGCTGAAAAACTTTTTAAGTATTTTACCGCATATCCAAACCTAGTCGGGGTGACTGGACTTGAACCAGCGCCCCCTACGTCCCGAACGTAGTGCTCTAGCCAACTGAGCTACACCCCGTATAAAACAAAATTAGGAAAAAAGGATGTTTCTACCAAAATTACGCCGAATGCCCAAGTAATTTTTTCAACAAAAATCAACTTGAGATATACTATAGTTTGTAAAATTTCAGATTGAACTTTTAGGAAGGATAATTTTTTTTGAAATAATCTTTTCCAAATCTTGAAACCTTTTGTTAAATTTTCAACAGTTCGAACTTTACTAATCAAGCTAATTTCCCCAATAATGAAATAACTTTGGAAAAGGGTATGTCAGTAAGGGAACTAAAAGGTTAGGAAGGAATGGCTTGGTCGATTGAAGTGTCTTTAATGAAAATTCCTCCAGCTATGTTTAAAAAGTTCTTACAACGAAAGGTAAAGTTTAACTTTTATCCAAGACAGCAGGAATCCTTTGAAACTTTTGAAATCGTACCTATTAAATTTCTTTCTTTATGAAAAAGAAACACAAAAAAGAGTAGGGGATCCAAGAGTTAAATTTCTGAAAAAAAATCAAAAGGAAATAGTCCTGTTGAAATTTGGAACAATGTTCTCAAGGTGAATTTTTATAAGTCTTTGTGAAACGTTAAATTCAAACATTTTTTGTCTTCAAATTAAAGAAAATTGCAAAATAAACGAAAATTAAAAAGCCAGCTAATCCGGATGTAAATAAAGCTACTGTGGATCCCCAAATAGACCAAATTAAACCAGTTATGGAACTTGCCAAAAGTGTAACAATGCTATAAAAAGCATTAAAGGAACCTAGAGCAGTAGCTGTTTCCTCCTTAGGTACAATGTTTGTAATCAAGGCCTTTGAAATGCCTTCAGTGGAAGCATTGAAAAAACCATATATGAAAAAAACAAATATTAACCAAGCAAAATGACCACTGAGGTTGATTGACGTATATACAAGCGAAAAAATAAATAAGCCGAATGTCAAAACTTTTTGAAAACCAATTTTATCGGCGAGTTTTCCAGCTGGAAAAGAAAGTAGAGAATAACTAAAATTGAATTGTATATAATACAAAACTACATTAGTGTCGGTAAAGCCGTATTCTTTCAATTTCAAGAGCAAGAAGAAATCTGAACTATTGAAAAGAGAAAAAAGCAATAAAGGAATAACTAATTTTTTATAATTTTTTGAAGAGTTTATTAAATAATTCCAGAAAATCCAAACACTTAAACTTGAGTGAGTCTTGGAATATTTAATACTTGACCCTTTCTCTTTCAAAAGAAAGCAAAGCACAATAACCACAATTCCCGGAATGATTGAAAAAATAAATAGGTATTTATAATCAGAAAAAAAATAGTTTATAAGTAGTAATGTTAGCAATGGACCAAATACAGCACCAAGAGTATCCATACTTCTATGAAAACCAAATATTTTGCCTTTATTTTCATTAGAGGATTCGTCGGAAAGCAAAGCATCACGTGCAGAAGTACGTACCCCTTTTCCAAATCTATCCAAAGTTCTTGCAAAAAAAACCCAAAAAGGGTATGGAAGCAAACCCATCATTGGTTTTGCAATCGAACTAAGGGAATAACCCAATCGAATAAATGGAACTCTTTTGCCTATTTTATCCGACCAAGCACCGAAGTACCCTTTGCTTATACCGGCAAGGGCTTCGGCAATGCCTTCAAGAAATCCAATAATAGCGATGGAAAAACCTAATGTTCTTAAATAAATTGGAATTATCGGGTATAACATTTCACTTGCAACATCTGTAAAAAAACTAATTGCGGAAAGTATAAGAATTGTTTTGGTAAAATATTTGGTTTTCATATCTTAAAAATGCAAAAATAATAACTATGATCGTTGTAACAATTTTACTTTTGTTTGGTTATAATAAGTGTAAATTTTTTTGTGGAAAAATATTATTTTATTTAATTATTAAAAAAATTAAAAAAAAATTATTATATTGCTTTGTTTAATGTTTGAAAATATGTTAAACTGACTTAAAAGGAGGGGGTATGAACCCACGTAATTTACTCAAAACATTCTTCGCGGTGTTTTTTCTTTTCGTTCTTGCTTTTAGTAACAGTTATTCTCAAAAAATGGTGAAGGAAGAAATCACCGAAGGCAAGGAATTCTGGTTCGGAATTCCACTCTGCTGGCTGGACCCTGTAACTCCTGACGGAACCCGTGGAGATGGGCCAATATGTGTTTGGATCTCTTCGAGAGTTGATACTAAAGGATTCCTCGAGGATTTGGAAACAGGCTCAAGAAAGAATTTCTTAGTTCGTGCAAATCAAATTACTCAAATTGTTTTCGGCGATGTCTTAATGCACAAACCAGATGATAACGAAATTGTAAGGAATAAGGGAATTCGTATTAAAGCAGACGACCCAGTTTCAGTTGCAGTTTACATTTCGTATTCTTGGACAGGCGAGGCTTTTAGAGTTATTCCAGTTGAATGGCTTGGGAAAAAATATGTAACCACGAATTTGTACCTTGACAAGGTCGGAGCCCAATATTTTCGCCCCCCTCAGATATTAATTACTGCAACCGAAGACAACACAACTTTTAGATATAGACCAACTGCTCCGACAATTAATCTCGAGGCTGGCCAACTTTCTCAACCGATCAAATTGAATAAGGGACAAACATTCCTAATTCTTGGAAGAATGGAAGAAGGAAGAGTTCAAGACAATACATCAGACTTGACTGGAACCTACATTGAAGCAAATAAACCTATTTCTGTTATCTCTGGACATACAAAAGGAGCTTTCCCGCGCTACCAATTTACTTTTTTAGGAAGAAATGGTAGCTTTATGCGAAACATGATGATTGAAATGATTTGGCCTGTTGAGATGCTTGGAACCCAGTATGTTTCGGTTCCAGTTAAATACAACGATAGACCACGAGGAAAAATTGCAGACGACAAAGGGGACATGATCCGTTTTGTCGCAGCATATGACAGTACAATTATTTATCAAATGCGTAAAGACGGAAGTGGAATGAAGCAAATCAGTGTGATGTTAAAGCGTGGGCAATTCCATGAAATTACTAATCAAGAGGATCCTGCATATTACGAGTCTTCTAAACCTGTTCTATGTGCCCAATATGGAAAAACCTGGTGGATCTCACCAGTTAGCCCTAAAGTATCCGACGGAGACGAAATACAAAACCCATCCCGCAATGGTCAAGGAATGTTAATTATACTTGCGCCACTTCCGCAATGGACCAGCTATGCAACTTTCCGTTCACCGCAAAATATTGATAACTTTGTTGCAATTACATTCCGTGCCAAAGATTTACCATACCTAAAATTTGATGGCAAAACATTTACCCAAAGATTTGGAACGGCTATTAGCCACATTAATGGAACAGAATTTGCATATATTGTTGAACAGGTTGGCGCCGGAGATCATTGGATACAAGGTGATACACTCCCCGGCGGTAAGGAAAAAGCCCGCTTTGCTGGTTATGTCTATGGTAATTGGGATAGAAGCAAAGATGGGTTTGCATATGGCTATCCAATTGGGGTAAACTATAGCTTGGATTGCGAGGACTCATTGGTTGTTAATGACAAAATGCACTGTGGTGATGTTGTTGGAGAAGGTATTGCTTTACCACCAAATGCAGATTGTGCCGGGATTTACAACGTCCAAATTGATAAAGCAAATTCCTACAACTATTCCGACGTGAAAATTGATCCGAATTTCAAACCTGGTGATAAAAAAGTTAATTTTAATCTTTATGTACTTAACCGAAAGGAATCGGCAAAAGCATTTGTTTCTGTTCAAACTAAATCTGGGCAAACAATTAAAAGAGAATATACTTATGAACCTGAGTTGATTTCAGTTGAACCTACCTTCCTTGACTTTGGAATGATGACAGTAGGTGTTCCCAAAACAATGACATTTAATGTAACCAACATTGGAAAAGTCCCAGCTACAATTAAAGAACTTAAGCTTAAATCTGGTAGGGTAGAGTTTAGTTTAGCAAACAATCAACTACCAGTAATATTGGAACCCCAGGAATCAAAACGATTTGAAGTTGTTGCTACTGCAATTGAAAATTCCAGTGTACCAGTTCGAGACAGTATTATTGCAGTTTTAAGTTGCTACGAAGAAACTATTGTTGGCCTTGAACTTAGAACTGGGGAACCAATCATCTACGTAACTGATGCACGTTGGGAACCACAACCAATCGGAAAAGAAGTTCCCCGTAATGTTGAAATTAAAAATCTTGGAAACGTCGACCTGGTAATTACATCCTATGATTATCCAGATAAACTTCATTTCCGAGTTGATGAGACAACTTTACCAATGCCTTTAACAATTAGGCCAAATGGTATGCATACTTTTACCGTTTATTACAGAGCTGATGTTCCTGGAGTAAAGCATTCTACTCGTTGCGATTTTGTTTCGAACGCTATAAAAGTTAAACCCTACTCGGATTGGGAAGGTTCTGGGCTTGATGCTGGGCCGACAATCACTGGATACGATTGGCAACGAAAGAGAGTAATTGATAAGTTTGCTGGAACTGACAAATATGAAGGTGAAGTAATCATCAATGCAATTGGAAACGCAAAAGTAGATGTTGTTGACTTAAGAATCGACGGTGATATCGATGGTGTATTTTCATTCGATATGAAGAATGCACCTCTTCAATTAACACCTGATAATCCCGTTCCACTCAAAGTATGGTTTGCTCCAAAAGCCGAAAAAGAATATGAAGCAGAAATTGTTTTGGTTGGTAGATTTTCCGATAAGCAGCTTGAAGTCCGAGGAACATTGCATGGAATTGGAATACTACCCCACATCGATATTAAAGGTTACAAATTCCCGCCGATTATGGTAGGTAATCAAATTGATGGAAATGCTGAAGTATTCCATGTGACTGTAAATCCATTGACTGCAATGGAATTAACAGTTTTTAAACTGAGAATCGACGGACCCGACAAAGATGTATTTGAAATTCCCGATGATTACCTAAACCCATCTGAACCAAAGGTGATTCCCGTTGGGGGCAATTGGCTTATCCCAGTTAGGTTTAAACCAAATAGACCCGGGACATTTATTGCCAAACTCATACCAGAAAGTGACGCCCCAGACGATGTTTCAGGTGATTTAATAGGTGAAGCTTATCAAATTGGGGTTAGAACTTCAGACTACAATTTTGGTAAGATATTTATTACCACTGTCCGAGATGGTAGGGTTTACATAACAAATATTGGTAGCAATGATGTAACTATTACTCGAGCAATTGGACAAAGTGTAATTGGTGATTTCAATGAAATTGCAATACAAAAGTTGATGCTAAATGATTTTGAAATTCCAGATCAACCTCCATTCAGGTTGCAACCAAAAGATACTCTTTGGGTTTTTGCCCGATTCTCACCTCCCGAAGTAAAACAATACAATTTGAAAATTGAATATCAATTCGAAATGGAGTCCGGTGAAACTGGAGTGGCTTATTCCAACTTAATTGGCGAGGGAATGGTTTACAAGCTTATTGCTCGAATACCAAAGGGGGTGTACAACGCTAGCCCAGGCCAGCAAGTAGAAGTACAGGTTTTACTTGAAAAACATCCGGACGAGACTAAAGCTCTCGAAGATGCTCAAATCACCGAGTTTAAGACTCGAGTTTTCTTCAACACTGGTGGCAAGAGTGATGTACAAGAGGTTTACCCAGCAGTTTCCGAATGCAAAGACATTTCTCAAAGTGGAACACTTTCCGATGGGTGGGATTGCGACTATGCAAAAGTTCTTGAAGAAGATGTCTTGCAAGTTCATATGATTTCTAAAGATAAAGTTCTCAAAGGATTTGGAACTTTACTTAAGTTCAAAATGAACACATTCTTAAGTGATTTGGACTTAGTACCTCTACCGGTAGAATTTCAAGTTTTGAATTTACCAGCTTCAAACTATGTAATCATTCAAAACGAACCTGGAGATATTAGGATTAATCCAGTTTGTGTTAATACAGCAAGGCTAATTGAACTTTCTGGATTCCAATACTATTTGAAAGATGTTGTGCCAAATCCTATTGAGAATAGTGCTTCGATTGAATACAGTATTGCTTTCGAAGCTCAAACCACAATTACCTTGTGGAATGCCTTTGGAGAAAAAGTTGCTACCCTGGTCGATGGCGTTTTGAAACCTGGAATCTACGACCTTAGTTTTGATGTAAAGCAAATGGGTATTCCTTCTGGTGTATATTACTGCAAACTTGAGTCTGGTTCTTACACTTCTATGGTATCTTTGACAATCACCAAGTAAGGTAATACTTTATAAGTTATAACCCAGCCAATTTTGGCTGGGTTTTTTTGTGTAATATAATTTTTCCATTATCGTTTTAAACTTATTTTAATCCGATTGTTTATGACAAAATCAACAAATTTTATTGATGAAATCAAAATTCAAGAGATAATTAATACTAATTCTAAAATCAAACAAGGTAGGGTTAAGGAAATTTTAGACAAAAGTTTAGAATTGAAAGGAATTTCGCTCGAGGAAGCTGGAGTTTTGTTGAATGTAACTTGCCCTAACGAAATCGAAAAAATTTTCGAAATCGCCGGAAAGATTAAAGATGAGATATATGGAAATCGTCTGGTCCTTTTTGCTCCTTTATACATTTCAAATTACTGTTCAAACAATTGTCTTTACTGTGGTTTTCGAGTTGACAATAAAGCTATAGAGCGTAGAGTATTGTCAATGGATGAAATTAAAGAAGAAACGAAGGTCATTCTTGAACAGGGACATAAAAGAATACTTTTGCTTATGGGGGAAGATCATGATAAATGTTCTTTAGACTACCTTATTGATGCAATTTATTCTATTTATTCGGTAAGAGACTCAAAAGGAAGTACTATAAGAAGAATCAACATTGAAATTTCACCTCTTAGCGATGATGATTTCAAAAAATTAAGTGAAGTTCCAATTGGTACCTATACCGTTTTCCAAGAAACTTATCACAAAAAAACTTACGAAAAAATGCATCCCAAGGGACCAAAACACAACTATTATTGGAGGTTATTAACTATGGATAGGGCCCTTTCTAATGGTATGCATGATGTTGGTATTGGTGCTTTATTTGGACTTTACGATTACCGATTCGAGACAATGGCTTTGATTCAGCATTCAAAACATCTTGATGAAACATATGGTGTTGGTCCCCATACAATATCAATTCCCAGAATAAAACCAGCTAAAAATGCACCAGCTTCGCATAATTTAAAATATGCAGTTAATGACCAAGATTTTAAAAAAATTGTTGCAATTTTGCGAATAAGCGTACCATATACTGGAATAATTTTATCCACAAGGGAACCCGCAAACCTTAGAAATGAACTTTTTAGACTCGGAGTTTCGCAAATAAGTGCTGGTTCGAGAACAAGTGTTGGGGGATATAAACAAGCTTTCAATGAATTAGGAAAGGATGTTGAAGTCGGACAATTTGCATTGAATGATTGCAGAAGTAGTGGTGAAGTAATTAGTGATTTAATCAAAATGGGTTTTGTTCCGTCATTTTGCACTGCTTGTTACCGACTTGGAAGGGTTGGACAGGACTTCATGGAGCTTGCAAAACCAGGTTTGATTAAAACCCATTGTCATCCAAATGGATTAACTACTCTTAAGGAATATCTTGTCGATTATGCAGACCAAGATACAAAAATTGCTGGTGAGCAACTTATCGACCAAGAGCTTTTAAAAATTGAACATGAAAAGCTTAGAAATAAAACTATTGAATATCTAAAAAAAATTGAAAATGGTGAACGAGATTTATACTTCTAATCCTGTTTATTTTTAGTAATTCTCTCCTTTGAGAAAACATAGTAAAATGCAGGAACAATAAAAATTGTTAAAAATGTTGCAGTAATCAATCCAGCTATTGAAACAATTCCCAAAGGTGCTCTAAATTCCTTTCCTGCTTCTCCAATTTGCAATGCCATAGGTAACATCCCTAATATTAATGCAAAAGTCGACATGATTTGAGGCTTCAGCTTAATTGTAGCAGCTTCCAAGATCGCTTCTTTAATCCTAAATCCTTTCTCTCTAAGTAACTGATTTGCATTGTCTAGCACTAAAATGGCATTATTTACAACAATTCCTATCAGCATAATAATTCCCATAAGTGAAGAGATATTGTACGTTGTATTTGTTAAAATCATTGCAATAAAAACTCCAATTAATGCAAGTGGTAGAGTAATCATAATATAAATAGGTTGCACAAAACTTTCAAGAATTGCTGATAAAAGCATAAAAGTAAGGAATGTAGCAATAAAGAAAGCAATTACCATGTCGTTAAACATATCTTTCATATACTTCACATCACCAGCCCATTTAAAGGAGTAGCCAGGTGGTAGTTTAATTTCTTTCATTTTTTGTTCTATTTCATTAGTAACATTTCCAAGAGGAACTCCAGGTGCATTTGAACCTGTAAATTGGATTCCCTTGTATTTGTCACGATGCAAGATTCTTGACACACTAGTTGAATAATCAACATCAGCAATTTGGCTTAATCTATAAGTTCCTTTTGGGGATACAATTGTAACATTTTCAATTTTATTTGGAAGATTAATATCCTCGTCTTGTAATGTAATTAGAATATCATATTCATTTCCACCATCGCGAAATGTCGTTGCTTCAATCCCATCAACAGCGGCTCTTATTGTATAAGCTAAATCAATTAAAGTTAAACCAACATCGGGAAGAATTTCTCTTTTTGGTTTAATTGTAATCTCTGGCTTTCCCTTTCGGGAACTATTATCAAGGTTAATTAATCCAGGTAAACCATTTAGTTTTTCAATAACTATTTCTTTGTAGTAATCCAAAGTGTCAACATTTTGACCAAGTAAATAAAATTGAACTGGGTACTGGCCTCCAGAAATTACTTCTCCGGGCATAACTAACGTTTTAATATTTGTGATATTTTTAAGATCTTCAATAATAATATCAATCATTTGATTAATAGATACATGTCTATCCTTCGAATCGAAAAGTGTAATAATAATGTATGCAAGATTGGAACCAGTATTCAAATTATCTCTTTTGCCTATGTTTCCAACTATTGTTTTGATTTCAGAATGGCGCTTGATTTTTTCAATGACTTCGGTTACTTTTTCTGATGTTGCATTAAGATTGAAATTTTCGGGCAATTCAATTTGTATTTGAACCAAGTTGTTATCTACTTGTGGAATAAATTCTAATCCAATTTTAGGAGCAAACATTACACTTGTAAAAATAAAACCAACCATGGTCGCTGCAATAATAATAATGCTAACACTTTTGTTATTAAGTACTTTTTCAAGAAGACTTCTATAAGTATTAGTAAGAAAACCATCTAATTTGTAATAAAAATTTGATAATAAACCTTCATTTTTTTCTTCTTTAGGCAAGATTAAGCTAGCAAGCAAAGGTGTTAAAGTAAATGAATTAAAAAGGGAGAATAAAGTTGCAAATGTGGCAGCTAATGCTAAGTCTTTTAAGAATTCTCCAACGATAGAGGACATATTCGCTATTGGAATAAAAACAATTAAGTTGGTAAAAGTTGAAGCAAGGACTGCAACAGTAACTTCTGTGGTTCCTTTGTAAGCAGCATCTTTTGGAGAATAACCTAAATTTCTCAGTCGGAAAATATTTTCTAGGACTACTACAGAGTTTGCAACCAAAACACCTATAGATACAGAAATACCCATTAAAGATAATATATTTAGAGAAAGTCCAAAGGCTTTGAATAAAATGAATGCAGAAGCTATCGAAACTGGCATTGTGATTGCAACAATAAACGTGCTACGAATGCTGAATAAAAATAAAAACAAGACAATTCCAGTAAAAAGCACTCCAAGATAAATGTTACTCATGGTATCATTAAAAGTTGCACGGGTGAAATCTGCACCATCGTAAACCTTTTCGATTTTTATACCCTTCGGCAAGGACTTTTCAATTTCTGGTAAAATTTCTGAAATTAGCTCAGATACTTTAACTGCATTAGCATCTGCAGATTTAATAATTGAAAGATTTACTACATTCTCATTCGTAATTTTTTGGGGAATATTATAATAAACTGCCCGATACCTAACATCTTTACCCGTATCAGAAACATAGGCTAATTGTTCTAACTTTTTAACACCAAATGGAGTTGGTATTTGTAGGTTTTTAATAACGTCGATGGATGGAAACTCTCCTTTGACTCTAACAGTAAATTCATCGTTTCCTGTCTGAAAAATTCCCCCAGGAAAGTCAATATTGTAGGATTTTAAAATTTGTGTCATTTGGGGTAGTGAAATTGAATTCTCAAAAATTTGTCTATTTTCAAACTCTATTCTAATCGCTCTTTCTTGCCCTCCGATTATCTCAACATTAGCAACACCAGAAACTTGTGATATTCTTTCCTTAATTGTTTTATCGCAAAGCTCATAAAGCTCCACTGGAGAAACGTTACCATAAACAACAAGATTGATAATTGGAAATGCTTGCACATCAAGCTTTTGGATTATTGGTTTTTTAGCTTCTGTAGGTAATTTAAACAAGATTTTCTCTACTTGGTCTTTTACCTCTCTATTTGCTACATCGATATCTTTTCCCAACTTGAACTCTATTAGGATAATTGATGAATTTTCGAGAGAGTAAGACTCAATCCTCTCAATTCCCGAAATAGTTGCAATTTCATCCTCTATAGGTTTTGTTATTAAATTTTCGACTTCTTTAGGTCCTGCTCCAGGATATACTGTTGTAATAGTAACATATGGTATTTTAACTTCTGGGAATGTGTCGAGATTTAATGAAAAATACGAAAAAACTCCAAAAACAATAAACACTAAAATAATTGTTGTCGTAAGGATGGGTCGTTTAGTTGCAATCTTAGCTAAAAACATAATTCACCACAATTAATTCAAAACTTTTACTTTAGTATTTTCATCGAGTAGATGCCTTCCTTCTATAATTAACTTATTTCCTTTGGATAGGCCATCTAAAACTTCTATATTCAAATCGCTTACTCTCCCTAATTGTATGTATCTTTTTTTCGCAATACCATTCTCTTCTATGAATACAAAAGTGTTTCCTCGAGGATCTTTATCGACAATTACTTTTGGAATCACTATTGCATTGTTATTTTCGTAAACTTTAAGTTTAATTTCAACTGTAACCCCGCTTTTCAACTCTAATTTTGGATTTGGTGCCTCGAACTCCACTTTAAAACCTTTCATAGCGTCGTCCATTTTCATTGCAACAGAAATGATCTTACATGGATATTCTCTTTCATTCCAAATAATTTTTCCGCTCATTCCAATCTTAATGTATTGTATTTCTTTTTCATTTACCCATGCGATTGCTTGGACCTTGTCCAGCACACTTATTGTGAACAAAGGCTTGCCAAAATCAACTTGCTGACCTTCGGAAACATAAATGCTAGAAACGTAACCAGAAATTGGAGCTTCAACAAATAAAATTTGTTTAAGAGATTCATAGTTTCTTTTTGCAACCAAATATTGCGTTTCAATGTTGTCAAAGTTCTGTTGAGAAATCTCACCACTTTTAAGAAGTTCTTTAAAGCGATTATAAGTTTTTGATAAATTTTCGAAGTTTGCTTTGGCCTGTTGAAATTGTAAGCTTGGGTTATCTGTTGGGAACTGTAAAATCACTTGCCCGGCTTTTACATATTGTCCAGCGCGAACTAAAATTTTTTCGACTCTGTCCGAGACCAAACTTGTCTTTGTGTTTTCAATTTTACCAATCAATTTCGAATAAAAGGTGAGATATTGCTCGAAATTTTGAGGTTGAAGGGTCAAAGTCTTTACAGGTACAACTTTTCCCTCCTCTTTGAAAAGAATTTTATTTTCTTTTGTTTTATTGGCGCAGTATGAAAAAAACAAAGAAAATATTAAAACGAAAAAAACATTAATCTTCTTCATAGTTTATTTCCCCAAAAATGTTTTCAATATCAATTTTTGCGTTAATGTAGTCAAATAGAGCTTGTTGATAGTTTAAATGAGATTGCCGTAATTCGAACTCTGCATTTCTGACCTCTAGTTGAATTCCGGTTCCTTCTTTATATCTTGTTTGGGCAATTTGATATGCCTTTTCAGCTCGTTTAATATTTTTTTCTTGTGCAAATATTTGTTTTTTTGCTTTTTCCAAATCGGAATACTTTTCTAAAAGCAACTTTGCTAAAAAGGAACGATATTGAGCAATCCTTTCTTCTGTTTCCTTATAGTTGATAGTTGATTGTTGAACTCTACTATGGGTTTGAAAGCCATTGAAAAGATTTATTGATAATTGTAACCCGACCATTGATTGGGTATAAGTTTGAAAGTTAAGTTTATTTGATTGACCTGCGAAGGAGAAATTTGCAAACCCAACCAAAGATGGATAATACTCGGAACGGTAAAGCTCAACCATCTCTTGGTCAATTCTTTTTTTGTATTCCAGGGTTTTTAAGTCTAAATTCGATTCTAAGGCTTTATTTATAGCCATATTAACATCATCAATTGAAAAATCGACAAATTTCATACTTCCAATAAGTTCAATGTCCTCCTCTAAAGGAATATCCAAAAGTAATTTGAAATTGTTTAAAGAATTCTGATAGGAATTTTTACTATTTTCAACTAGGGGTCTGAGGTTTTCCACTTGAACTTCTGTTTGCATTAAATCGTATTCCGAGACAAGACCATTGCTGTACATATTTTTAATTAAATTTAGATTTTCCTCAGCATTCTTAAGACTTTGCCCGTAAATTTCAACTACATTTTTTAAAAGTATACAAGCATAAAAGGCTTTTTTAATACTAGTCACTGTTTTAGATAATTGTGCTCGATAGTTATACTTGGATAATTCAAGGTAAATTTTCGAAGCACCAATTCCTCTGAAAACTGTTGAATTGAACAATATTTGATTTAATTGTAATTTACTTTCAAATTGATTAGTTAATACAAAAGATTGTTTAATAAGGCCCATTGGGACGAGTTTAGTTTTGTCTTGGGGCAGCAAACCCTCATTAAATAAAATGCCATAAGTAGAATTATTTAAAAGAGCAAGAAAATCTGGGAAGAAAAAAATTGGTTTCTGGATATAATGGTAAAATGAAGTATTAAATTCAAGTGAGGGGAAAGCATTACCTCTTGCTTCTTTTACTGCAAATTCAGCCTTTTCGATATCCATTTTTTGAATCTTAAGATCTTTGTTATTAGAAACGCCATATTTTATTGCATCTTTGAGCGTTAGCTCCTTTGAAAAAACAAAATGTTTAGGTAAAATAATATAAAATATTAACATTAATAGGATCAATATAATTGAATTGATAATATTATTTTTCATTGTTAAAATATTTAATTTGTTGAAAATAAAGTTGTTTGCTATCTTCATTTAGTATGCCATTAAAAATTACAGAAAAATATTCATAGAAAAATTTATTTAGTGGAATATCAATTTTTTGATTAACAGTGAATTGCTTTAAATTTGTTAAAGTAAAATATATTATAAAATAAAGGACATTGTCGTTAACACCTTTTTTTATTAGACCAATTTCTCTACCTTTCTGAATAATCGAGAAAAAAGAATTTTCAATTTGCTTTTTAGTAAAATCCTTTAATTTGATTGATATTTGTGGAAATCTTTTTTCAACCTGATTATTAATCACATTAGTGATAGAGTTTAAAAAATCGCCAGATTTTTTAATCATTTCGATAAAGTAATAGAAGAAGGTTTCTTTCTTGCTTTTAAGAATAATTCTAATATATTTCGACAGCTCGTACTTAAAATCATTTAAAAGCCTTCTTATACATTCTTCAAAAAGTAATTCTTTTGAAGGAATATACTTATAAAAAGTTGCTTTGCTGATACCAATTGTTGAAACCAAATCATCGATGTTAAGGTTTTTATACCCTTTTGAAAAAAACTGTTTCTGAGCTTCTTGGAAAATAGCATTCAGTAAGTTTTCTTTTGTTTTCATAAACTTTTTAAACTTTTTTCGTTTTAAAAGTTCAAAAATAATAAAAAAATAAAAAATAAAAATGTATAGCTAAAAAATTTATTTTTGTTTTTTTATTAGTGATGATTATGAAAGAACTTTTATTTTCTGAAATTGAAGTAGACGAAAAAGTTGCTCTAGATTGTGGTTTGACAACCGAGGAGTATCATAAGATTCTTGAATTACTTAGACGTAAACCAACTTACACTGAAATCGGTATTTTTGGGGTGATGTGGAGCGAACATTGTTCTTATAAAAATTCCATCAAACTATTAAAAACGTTACCAAGAAGTGGACCCCAACTACTTGTTTCTGCTGGTGAAGAAAATGCAGGTGCTGTGGATATAGGAAATGGTTATTGTATTTGTTTCAAAATAGAAAGTCATAATCATCCCTCTGCTGTTGAACCATTCCAGGGGGCTGCAACTGGGGTAGGGGGCATCTTGAGAGACATTTTTTCAATGGGGGCTCGACCTATAGCCGTGCTGAATTCCCTAAGATTCGGAAACATTAATCTCGACAAAACAAAATTCCTTGTTAAAGGAATTGTTGCGGGAATTTCTCATTATGGTAATTGTTTTGGGGTACCTACTGTCGGTGGCGAGGTTTTTTTTGAAGATTGTTATAACGATAATCCACTTGTTAATGTTATGGCCGTTGGTATTGTTCGTTCAGATAGGCTTGCCTTTGCACGAGCTAATGGTATTGGTAACCCAGTTTGTATTGTTGGAAGCAGTACAGGGCGCGATGGCATTCACGGAGCGTCTTTACTTGCCTCGAAAGAATTTACCTCTGAAAGCGAAGATATGCGACCCACTGTTCAGGTCGGTGATCCTTTTGCAGAAAAACTACTTCTTGAAGCAACATTGGAACTAATTCGTGCAAAGGTTGTTGTTGGTGTACAAGATATGGGTGCAGCTGGAATAAGTTGTTCAACATCGGAAATGAGTGCAAGAGGAAATGTTGGAATGAAAATCAATTTAGACAATGTTCCCTTAAGGGAAAAAGATATGTCACCATATGAAATAATGCTGTCAGAATCGCAAGAGAGAATGCTTTTTGTGTTTGATAAAAATAAACTAAATGAAGCAATTGAAATATGCAAGAAATGGGATGTTCCTTTATCTCAAATTGGTGAAATTACCGACGATGGAATTCTCCACATTTGGAAAGATGGCAAAAAGGTTGTCGAATTAGAAGCAGATTTTCTTGTACTTGGAGGAATGGCACCGCAATATGATAGATTGGCTTTAGAACCTAAATATCTAAACAAAATAAATAATTTTGATTTCAATAAATTAGAACTTGACAAAGTTAATTTAAAAGAAGCGTTTATTCGAGTTTTGTCATCTCCAAACATTGTTTCGAAAAGGTGGGTTTATGAGCAGTATGATTATCAAGTAAGGACAAATACTGTCCGGATTACTGGCGATGCAGCAGTTATTAGGTTGAAAGAAATACCAGGAAAAGCAATTGCTCTAACAACTGATTGCAATTCTAGATATGTTTATTTAAATCCCTATAGAGGAGCAGTTATTGCAATTGCAGAAGCCGCAAGAAACATTGCATGCGTGGGGGGTAAACCAGTCGCAATTACAAATTGTTTAAATTTTGGTAATCCCTACAATCCCGAAGTTTATTGGACTTTTAAACAAGCTGTGACTGGTATGGGGGACGCATGTAGATTTTTCAATACACCTGTAACTGGCGGAAATGTAAGTTTCCACAATGAATCTCAGTATTTTGCAATATATCCTACCCCGGTAATCGGTATGCTTGGAATAATAGAAGATGTTAATAAAATTTGCACTTTGGAATTCAAAACTAATGGTGATTTAATTTATCTTCTCGGTGAAAACAAAACCGAGGAAATAGGTGGCTCCGAATTCATTAAAGTTATGTGGGATCTTGTAGTTGGCGAACCTCCTTCTGTTGATTTAGTTCATGAACAGAACTTAATTAATTTCTTACTTGATGCAATACAGAAAAATTTGATTAATTCTGCTCATGATTGTAGCGAAGGTGGTATTGCCATCTGTTTAGCAGAAAAATGTGTTTTTTCAGATAATCTGGGAGTTGAAGTAAAATTCAACCCAAAGTTAAACCCTGCTTTACTTTTCAATGAGTCGCAGGGTAGGGTAGTAGTAACCATCTCACCACAAAATCAAGTAAAATTTGAAAAATTAGCCTCGGAATACTCATTGCCCTTTGAATTGATTGGTAAAGTATGTAAAAACAATTTTGAGATAAAGGATGCTTTTAAATTTGAAATAGATTACCTAAAAGACATTTATTTTAATCACTTGGAAAAGATACTTAGTAGTACTTTATAGTTGTTGAATCATACGCTTGGCTCGTGGTGTATATTCGCTAAATGGGTATTCTTCAATAAACCTCTGATATTCTCGCTTTGCTTCTTTCATCCTTCCCAACTTGGTGTAGCATTCTGCTATCATAATTTGAGATTCGGTTCTCTTTTTAGCTTTTGGAAATGATAAAACTCTCTGAAAACATTCAACAGCATTTAAATAATCATTGGTATAAAACAAAGCTTCCCCTTTCCAGTAGCATAATTGACTTATATTTGTCAAATCGTTTTCTTCTTTCAAATAAGAATCGATTTTCTTTAAAGCCAGATCGTACTTTCTTTCTTTGATGAGGAGAATAACTTCTTCAACTTTTTTATTTTGTTCAATTGTATTCTGTGCTTCCCTTGGTGTTGTCTGAGCTAGATCTTGTAAGTTATTGTTAATCTTGTCGTTATGTTTTTTTGTTTTCTCGGGATTTAATTTTTTCCCTTTTTTTACCAATTTACTGGATTTCTCTGTATTTTGGGATTTTATCTTACTTTCCTCTTTTAGGTAGTTATTAGTTTCTCTTTTTTCACTTAATAAATTGGTGAGAAAAATTATTTCATTTTTTAAAATCCGAATTTCTTCTTCCAACTTTTCTAACTTCATTTTCATAAAATCAATTTCATCGTTTCCAGTAGGTGGCTTAATTTCAAATACTTTACCAGCAATTGCTTTTTCAGATTTGCTGTTTGAATCCTCATTGTGTATGTTTGGTTCTATTTTTTTATCATTTTCATTACTTTTAGTCAATATTTCAGTTTGAGGTTTTATTTTCCCGCTATTTTCTTTATTGTAAAATCTGAATTCCCCGTTTCTAACATTTTGCATTGAGCTACAAGAAAAAAACACAAGGAGCATGGATATTAATGAACAATTGGTTAATATTGACATTTTATTTTTATTATTATCCTTTTTCAATTTTTACACCTATATTTATTTTCAATAACTTGTGAAAAGTATATTTTTTATTTCCAAATTAAAGTTAAATAATTACAATGAATATGCCAAGAATATCGGTATTTGAGTAAATTTGAAGTTTTTAAAATGCAATGAATATACTAATTATTAATTGGCAGGACATTAAAAATAAATTTGCTGGTGGGGCAGAAGTTCATCTTTTTGAGATTTTTAAGAGGATAGTCAAAAGAGGCCATAAAGTAGCCTTACTTTGCTGTAAAATCAAAGAACTTGCAGAGAATGAAAATATTGATGGAATCGAAGTAATTAGAATTGGAAACAGGTCCTTGTTCAATTGGTTTGTTCCATTTTATTACTTAAAACATTTAAAAAATAAACATTTTGACATAATAATTGATGATATTAATAAAATTCCATTTTTTACTCCATTGTTTGTAAAAAAGCCAATTCTTTGTATTTCTCACCACTTTTTTGGAACAAGTATTTTTAGACAAATAAATCCAATTAGTGGATTGTATGTTTATCTTTCAGAAAAGTTAATGGATTTTTTTTATAAAAAGGAAAAATTTGCAGTTGTTTCCGAAAGTACATTAAATGAATTTCTTAAAAGAGGTTACGAAAGAAATAATTTCACCATTGTTTACAATGCCCTCGACACTGAGAAATTCCCCTTTCAAGTTACCGAAAAAAACTCAATACCAACTATTACTTATTTTGGTAGGTTAAAAAAGTACAAAAGTATTGAGCAAATTTTTTATGCTTTCCCCAAAATTAGAGCAGAGGTACCTGATGCACAAATTTTTTTGATCGGAAGAGGGGATTACGAAAAAAAATTAAAATTAATTGCCCAAAAATTGAAAATTTCAGAATCGGTAATTTTTTGGGGTTTCGTCGATGAAACAAAAAAGATTGAACTTTTAAGCAAATCACATTGTGTTGTTAATACATCTATCAAAGAGGGATGGGGAATAACCAATCTCGAAAGTAATGCCTGTGGTACATTGGTAATATCCGCAGATGTACCTGGTCTAAGGGATTCAGTTAAGGATGGATTCTCAGGATTACTCTATGAGTATGGTAACATCAACGAACTCGCCAATAAAGTTATATGCGTTTTGAAAGACCAAGAATTATTCGAAAAACTATCTCAAGGTGCTGTCCAATGGGCAAAAAATTTTTCCTGGGATAATTCAGCTGAAAAAATGCTAAGATTAATTGATAATGTTGTTAAATCAGATAAGAAGACGAGGTAGAATTCAATAACAATTTTGGAAAATATAGATCTTAAAAGTTAATTATAATTTTAACGATATTTTAATAAATTCATTTAATGTTTAAAATAAATATTAAAATCCTCTAAATCCTGTTTTATTTCTTAATTTTGTATTATTTAAACCTTGCAAAATGGAAGAAATATTTAAAGATAAGATAATAGAAGCAATATTCGAAGACGAGATCAAGACTTCTTACCTAGACTATTCAATGTCTGTAATTGTATCAAGGGCTTTACCTGACGTAAGAGATGGTTTAAAACCAGTTCACCGCAGAATACTTTATGCAGTTAACGAATTAGGATTGACCCCGAATCGCCCATATAGAAAATCTGCCAGAATTGTTGGAGAAGTCTTAGGGAAATACCATCCACACGGAGACGCTGCAGTCTACGATGCCATGGTAAGAATGGCACAACCTTGGTCTATGCGTTACCCTTTAATTGATGGACAAGGTAATTTTGGCTCAATAGATGGTGATTCACCCGCTGCCATGCGATATACAGAGGCACGACTCTCTTGGATTGCTTTGGAAACTTTGAGAGATATAGATAAAGATACTGTCGATTTTAGACCTAATTTCGACGATTCATTAAAAGAACCTGTTGTACTACCTACTGTACTACCAACATTGCTTGTAAATGGCTCAAGCGGTATCGCGGTGGGCATGGCCACAAACATTCCCCCCCACAACCTTGGCGAAATTATCGATGGTTTGACTGCTTTAATTAATGATCCAAATCTCTCCCCAGAAGATTTGTTAAAGTATGTCCCAGCTCCAGATTTTCCAACCGGTGGCATTATATATGGTTACAGTGGTGTAAAAGATGCTTATCTAACTGGTAAGGGTAAAATTATTGTTCGTTCTAAAGCAATTATAGACAAAAACACTATAATTGTTAAAGAGATTCCTTATCAGGTAAGTAAGTCCCTATTAATCGAGCGAATTGCCGAGCTCGTTAAAAATAAAGTGATTGATGAAATTACTGATATTCGCGATGAAAGCGACAGAGACGGCATTAGGATAGTTATAGAATTAAAAAAAGAGGCAAATCCAGAAATAGTACTAAACAATCTTTTTAAGCACTCGCAACTCCAAGTTACATATGGAGTGATCATGCTTGCTTTGGTAAATGGTCGGCCTCGAATTCTCAACCTTTACGAATGCATGAAATTATTTATTGAACATCGTAATGAAGTCATTGTTCGTAGGACAAAATTTGAACTTGATGCTGCTGAAAAAAGATTGCACATTTTAGAAGGCTTTTTAATTGCACTTGATAACTTAGATGAAATCATCGAATTAATTAGAACTTCACCCGACCCCAAATCTGCTTCGGATAGACTTCAACTTCGTTTTGGACTAACTGAGATACAAACAAAGGCAATATTGGACCTAAGACTGCAAAGGCTTACCAATTTGGAACAAACAAAAATTATACAAGAATACAAAGAGGTTACTTCAAAAATTGAAGAACTGAAAGCGATCCTGACTAGTAAAGAAATTCAATTAAACATTATTGCAGATGAATTACTTGAACTGAAAAAGAAGTTCAACAACGAACGACGGACTCAAATTATTTACGAAGCAAAAGACTTTACATTGGAAGATATGATTGCCAACGAGGAAGTAATAGTTACCTTGTCCCACAACGGCTATATTAAGCGAATGCCAGTATCAATGTATAGAAGACAAGGTAAAGGGGGTAGGGGTGTAACAGGTGTAAAAACAACAGAAGATGACTTCATTGAATATGTTTTTAAAGCCAAAACACATCACGACTTGTTATTTTTTACTGACAAAGGCAAATGTTATAAAGTTAAAGTCTACGACTTGCCCGAAGGTTCACGCCAATCAAAGGGACGTTCACTTTCGAACATTATTTCCAAAGACTCAGACGAAAAAGTAACTGCTTTTCTACCTGTTGAATCCTTCGAGGAAAGAAAATACATCGTAATGATAACAAAAAATGGAACCATAAAGAAAACCGACCTAAATAATTTCGAGATTGTCAGAAGTAATGGAATAATAGCTATCAATTTTTCTGGGAACGACAAACTTGTAGTTGTGCGGTTGACCGATGGAAATTCAGAAATATTAATTGGAACAAAAATGGGTCTTGCAAGCCGATTTCATGAAGAGGAAGTAAGAAGTATGGGAAGAACGGCTGCTGGTGTTCGTGGCATTAGTTTAGCTAATGGGGATGAAGTTGTATCAATGATAACTTCTAACGATCCAGAAAATTCTCAGGTTTTGATTGTTGGGGAAAAAGGTTATGGTAAAAGAACCAAATTGACCGATTTTCGTTTAACTCATCGTGGAGCAAAAGGTGTAATTTCTATGAAGGTAACTGAAAAGACCGGTAATGTTGTGGGAATCGTAAAAGTTTCCGACGATGATGATTTATTTGTTGTTACTGGAAAAGGAATTATCATTCGTCAACCAATTAATAAAATCAGTTTGCTTGGAAGGAATACCCAAGGGGTTAGATTAATCAAATTGGAACCAGGAGATTATATTGCTGATATTACTGTAGTTCCCAATCAATCAGAAGATATCGAAAATGAAGAAAGAAACACTAGTGATGAAACTTTCTTTTCTAATAAAATTGAGAACAACTAACAATGGAAATTTTATTAAAAAATATCAGAGTTGTAAATCCACATCAAAAAATTGATTCGATTTACAATATTCTTATTCGTGACGGTATAATAGTTTATATGGGCAAAGAATCTTTAGAGGTAAGTTACGAAACCAAAATCATTAGTGGCGATGATTTAATTTGCTCACCTGGATTTTTCGATATGCACGTACATTTTCGTGATCCTGGCCAAACACATAAAGAAGATTTAATCTCTGGGATTAATTCTGCTGCAAATGGAGGGTTCACTGGTGTTTTAATAATGCCAAATACCCTACCACCAATTGACAATACACAAATTGTTCAAAATATTAAAAACAATACTGCAAATCAAATTGTCGATGTTCATATTTCAGCTGGAATAACAAAAGGGTTGGAGGGGAAGACTTTGACTTCAATGCATTCTCTTTCAAACTCTGGTGTAATTATGTTCACCGACGATGGAAATTCTGTGATGAATTCAGAAATTATGCGTAGAGCTTTCGATTATTCTTCTCAATTTGATTATTTAATTGCACAACATTGCGAAGATCACAATTTAACAGCTGGTTTTTCTGCAAACGAAGGAGAATTTTCAACTAAATTAGGATTGAAAGGATATCCAACAGTTGCAGAGGAAATTATCCTTTCTCGGGATATTATGTTGGCAGAATATTGCGGTAACCGAAGATTCCATGCACAGCATATATCCACTAAGAATTCTGTTGAAATAGTTAAAAGAGCCAAAGAAAAAGGTTTAAGGGTTACATGCGAGGTTACACCTCATCATTTTTCCTTAAATGATTCCTTTGTGGAAACCTTCGATTCTAATTATAAAATGAATCCACCTTTGAGAAAAGATGAAGACATTAAAGCTTTGATACAAGGACTAATGGATGGTACTATTGACTGCATAGCAACAGATCATGCACCTCATGCCTCTCACGAAAAGGATGTTGAATTCGAAAAAGCACCACATGGTGTTGTAGGTTTGGAAACTGCACTCGGGGCAAGTCTAACATTTCTTTACCACACTGGATTTCTCTCTTTAGAACAAATCATTGAAAAGTTTAGCATCAATCCAAGAAAAGTACTCGGCTTGACTCCAATAATTTTTAAGGAAAATGAAAAAGCAAACATGACAATTTTTTCTGTAGATGATGAATGGGTTGTTGACAAGCAATACTTTAAAAGCAAATCGAAGAATACTCCTTTCGACGGATTTAAATTTAAAGGTAAACCAAGATATATTATTAACAATGGTAGTTTTTTTGCATCTAGCTTATAATTTTGAATATGGAAAAAAAGCAAAATTATAGAATCATTCAACCTTTAAAAAAAGAAGTTAAAGACGATGTTTTGTATAAAAACCAACTTCAAGAGGAACTTCTTTACCGTAAACAGTTGTTGAACGAAATTAAGCAAAGAATTAGAATCAGCATCGAAAAAAACGACCAAGCTTTTTGGAGAACTCTTAAAATACTCTTAAACCAACCAGAAAAGGAATAATAAAATTTTTTTAATTGATTTATTTTATATTCAATGTAATATAATCTATATTATGTAAACTAAATAATTTTAATCATTAACCTTTTTTTTATTTTTGAATTTTATATTCTGGTTAGGATTATGTTTAGGATTAAACATCAAAATAAAGATTTATTCTCTTTACTTCTTATTGTAATTGCTATTCTTTCCCGTTTTATTCCACATCCACCAAACTTTACTCCAATTACAGCAATAGCTCTTTTCGCTGGATTTTCTTTTAATAATAAGATAGTTTCATTCTTAGTCCCACTAATTGCCATGCTTGTATCAGACTTTTTTATTGGATTTCATTCAACCATGTGGGCTGTCTATCTTTCCTTTATTTTAATTGTTACTTTTGGTTTTATTTTAAGAAATAGATTTAAATTTGGTAGATTATTTTCCCTTATTTTACTCTCTTCCTTTTCATTTTATATCATCACAAATTTTGCAGTGTGGCTAACTTCTGGGATGTACCCACTTAATTTTGAAGGTCTAGTTCAATGTTACACGATGGGTTTACCATTTTACAATACATCAACAGTGGGTATGTTGGGTTTTAGTCTTTTAGGAGATATTTTTTATTCTTTTGTAATATTCGGTGCTTACAAGTTGGCAGAAAACAAACTTATAGAGTCTAATACCAAAACCAGCCTTTATAATTAATAAATAACTAAAATTCTATTAAATAATTTTACTCTTCTTCTAAATCTGAAGTTAGATCTGCTGCTCTCTTTCCCCCAGAGAGATTTACTATTATATCATCATAATGGTCGCAGATTACAGCAATTGTCTTGAGAATTAATTTTAATGATTGTGGATTTAAAGAGCTCCCAAGAATTGTATGCGAAAAAGTAATTGTATTGTCAAAAATCAAACCAAAAGCACCAAAGTGAAGTTCTGCATTTTTTCTTAAAAGAAAATGCATTAATTCCGAGGTTATTTGAGCTCCTGTTACTACATTTGAATAAAATTCAATACAAGCCTCGGTTGTCGTATAGGGTCTTACCATGATCATTATCTGAGAAGACCCTTTCTGTATAGTAAACCTTGAATTATCAAATTTTATGTGTTCGGGGAAATACTCATCAAGCAAATTACCCAACTGCATTGAGATGGCATCCAAAATCTCTTGTGGTGTTTGAATAAATCCGTCTTTTTCATTTGCAGTTAAAATTTCCTTATCTTCCATATTAAACCTCTATTGTTGAATTTCATTTTGTGAACTTTGTGGAAGTAAACCCATTTTGGCTTTCAATTCGAGAAGTTGCTTTTCAACATCAGAAGATGAGGATAATCTTTTAAATTCCTCATCAAGTGACGTATTTTCAGATGCAAGTTGTTCAAATGCCAAGGCTTCTGATTCAAGTTTTTCGATTTTTTCTTCATATTTATCGAATTTGCCAAAAGCATCTGACCCTACCCCACTTAAGCTTTTAGCAATTTGCTTTTGGGCTTTCGCAGCCTGGGAGCGTGCGATAAGAGTACTTTGCCGAGCTCGTGCTTCTTCAAGTTTAGACTTAAGACTATTTAGTTGGGTTCGAAGCTTATTTGTAGTTTCTCTTGCCTGTTGATAAATTGGTTGTAAGTCTTGAAAATTCTTATCCGCAATCATTTTCCTTTCGAGAGCAGATTTAGCAAGATCTTCTCTACCGGCTTGCAATGCTTGGCGAGCTTTGAATTCCCATTCCTCAGATTCTTTCCTTGATTTTTCAATCTTTCTTTCGAGAGATTTTTCGTTTGCGATTGCATTTGCAACTGCAAGAGTTGCTTTGTTAACACTTTCTTCCATCTCGAGGACCATCTGTTTAATCATTTTTTCTGGATCCTCTGCTTTGTCCAATGCATCATTTACATTGGCTTTGAAAATGTCTGCTATTCTGCTAAAAATTCCCATAAAAGACCTCTTTAAGAAAAACAATGATTTTAATTTAACGTTTCTATATTTACAAAAATAAAAATTTTTATTTTGTTGTTTAAATTTGGTATAATATGAAATTTGATTTCAAAGAAGCCTTTGAGATGTTTCAGAAGATACAAGAAGAATTCCAAAAGTTTAGAATGGAATCTGCAGAAAAAATTTTCGAGGGGCAAAGTGGTGCTGGTTTGATAGTAGCTAAAGTTAATGGTAATTTTGAACTTATTGCGCTTGAAATTTCAAATCAAGCATTTGAACTTAACGATAAATCTCTGTTATCCGATTTGATTGTTGCTGCTGTCAATGCTGCATTGGATAAAGCAAAAGAAGAAGGAAATTCGGAATTAAAGAAGTTTTTAGGTCCTCTTGCTTCATCCTCCGGTTTTAACTTTAAATTTTAACAAATATGAAATTCACGAGTCAAACGATCGAGGAAATGATTGAGATTCTTACTTCCTTGCCAACAATTGGAAGAAAATCTGCTCAAAGGCTTACCCTATTCTTGCTTCGACAACCCGAAGAATTCATTCATAAATTTTCGGAAACACTCCTTAAACTTAAGACAAATGTTAAATTATGCAGTATTTGTTACAATTTTACCGAAGCTGACCCATGCCCTATTTGTGATTCCCCAGAAAGAAAAAAAGATTTAATTTGCGTTGTTGAACAGCCAGACGATTTACTTGCAATAGAAAAAACCAATGAATTCAAAGGGGTCTACCATGTTCTCCATGGTACAATTAATCATTTGGATGGTATTTCTATTTCGAAACTTAAGATTATCGAATTAGTCAACCGAGCTAAAGAAGCAAAAGAAATTATTTTTGCGCTTAATCCAAGTGTTGAGGGGGAAGTAACTATTCACTATATTGTCAATCTTCTTAAAACTTTACCAATACGTTTAACTAGAGTTGCTCGTGGACTTCCTTCTGGTATAGAAATTCAATTTGCTGATGATGCTACATTATTAAATGCCATTGAAAATAGAACAGAAATTAAATGAAAAAAACAGCAATTTTGCTAATCGTTTTTCTAATCTCTTGCGAAATTTTTCGGACAAGAACACCCGAAGAACCAAATGAGTCGAATCTAAATTTTCCGCCGCCTACAACTCCTCAAACTTTGTTAGATAATTTCACAAAGTCGTTTAATCAAAAGAACATTGCCATTTTTCAATCTTGTTTTTGGATTGAAAATAATGCTTATAGATTCTTTCCAAGTTCGGACGCACTTTCAATTTACTTAAACGTATTTCAAAATTGGACATTTACCTCCGAAATTAACTTTGCAAAGAATCTATTTAACAAATTTTCGAGCAACGAGTACTTAAACATGCAATTTAGCAATAAGATTTTTTCTTCATATTCGACTGATTCAACTGTCTTCGTTGCTGACTATGAAGTCAATGTTAATTCAAAAGACAATACAATCAATAATGTTTATAAAGGCACTACCCAACTGGTTTTGGTCATTGATAAAGCGGGTTTATGGAAAATAATAAGATGGTATGACTTTAGCAAGCAACTCGATAATTATCAAACAATTAGTTTTTTAAAAGCAAAGTTACAATCTTGAAATGAATTTTATTCAAAGTTATTCGAAAGCTTTTTTGTCAATACTATTACCTTGTTTATCACTTTTGGGTTGTTTCAATCCTTTCGCTCCAAAATTAGTTGAGGATAATTCGACACAATCAATTCTTTCCAGTCAATCAACAGTTGAAGGAGTCTTTCAGAATTTCCGTTATTCCTATAATTTCAGGGATACAGTGGTTTATTCAAAATTACTATCAGAAGACTTTGTTTTTGTTTATAAAAATTATGACATTGGTGTCGACAAAAGCTGGGGTAAGTTTGAAGATGTTAAGACTACCTATGGTTTATTCCAAGCGGCAAATTATATAGATTTAATTTGGAATGATTCATATTTAATGATTGGAGATTCTGTTGAAAAAAATGTACAAAGAGGATTTTCACTTACTATCGTGTTTTCGACAAATGATATTGTTCGTTTACAAGGAAAAGGTAATTTTAAATTAAGATTTAACCCAATAGACTCAATTTGGCAAATAACATACTGGCGGGACGAAACCTACTTCTAATTATTCTTCCATTTCCTTGAACTTGTTTCTAATTCTTTTAATAATGGATGAATGAATTTGAGAAACTCTACTTTCGGACAAACCGAGGATTTGGCCAATCTCTTTGAATTTTAGGTTTTCGTAATAATACAAAGTTGCTATCAATCTTTCCCTGTCAGGAAGGGACAACAAAAAACGATATATGATTTGCACTTTTTCGTTCTCAACAATATTTTCAAGTGGGTTTTTTTCCTCTTCAATAGCTAAATTTTGTATGAAAGGAATTTCTTCATTGTCCTCTACGAATTCTAAGTTTTCTCCAATAAAAAATGACTCTTGGAAGGTTTGATACGCCAGAAGATATTCCTTCATTTCCTTTTCATCCAAATTAAGAACTTTAGATAACTCTTTTAAATCATATTCACCTTTTTGAACAAAATACCTATCCAACTTATCTGAAAACTCTTTAGCTTTCCTCCTTGTGTTTCGGGAAAGCCAATCTATACGCCGTAGTTCATCGAAAATTGCTCCTTTAATCCTTGGATATGCAAAAGTTTCAAATTTGATATTCTGTTCAGGGTCGTATTTCTCAATTGCTTCTACCAATCCAATGATCCCAATATTCACTAAATCATTGTTGGACAAGATAGAATTAGGTGGTAAATTTATGGACTTAATTATTGTTTTTACAAAGGGAAGGTATTTCAAAACAAGTTTATTGCGGAGTTCCGATGTCCTTTCTTTCCTAAAGTTAAACCAAGTCTCTTTTATTTCTACATTTTTTTGCATTTAAAACAAGGTAAAATAACAAGTCTATAAATAAAAAAATTAAGTTAGATTTTATTTATTTTCTAACTGATCTCGTAATTTTTTAATCTCAGCATCTCTTTTCTCTTGTGCCTCTCTCAAAAGCTGCTCTCTTTCAAGTTTACCCTCGATTGCAATTCTTTCTTTTTCGCGTAATAGTTCTTCCTCGGCCTGCTTTTTCTCCTCTGCTTCTTTTTGACGAGCCTTCGCAATAATGAAAAACCAAATTAAAAAGATAATTCCGAGTCCAAAATATACAATAGCAAAAAGGAAAAAGCCCTTAAAGACAGAACTTAGAAGTGTATTACCTTCTAAATAAAAATTGTAAAGGGCAAATAAAATTCCTGAAACAGAGCCTACAATCAACAAAGATTTAAAGGGAAACGAGGTTATTTTGTCTAATTTCTTTTTTTCTGCTTTAATTCTTTTTTTTAACCTTAGCTCCTGTTCTTTTTTAATTTTTTCTTTTTCTTTGAGCGATTTTTTCTTGTCTTTAAAAATTTCTTCTTTTACTTTGGCCATTTTAATTCCGAATTATACTGCAAAAATAAAAACTTTAAGACAAAATCTTTTCGTCTATAAATTTAGAAAATTGTTTAGCTAACTCATTAAGGCTTTCAATGAACTCAAGGGATCTATGGTATTCCAAATATTCTTTCAGGTTAAAGAAATATTTTTTCAGATCTTTTTCATAAGGGATAATCCCCCAGTTTGGAAATTTTAAGCCAAGAAAATTATTGGTTGCCTGGTTAAAAATATTGGTGATATGAACACCATCTTCTTTTTCTACAACATTGTTCACAACGGTACAAATGTTTTCAACAGAAAAAAATTTATACAATATTTTCGTTAACCCATACCCATCAAGTAAGGAAATGGGTTCATCAGTCAGAAATAACAAATTAATTGTTGAATTTTTACAAAAGCTTGAAATTATTTTGCTAAATCCCGTGTGATTATCAACAAGAATAATATCAAAATCATTTTCCTTAACAAGCTCTTCAAATTTATCTAATAAAACTTCACTCAAGTCCAAATCTATCTCAAAATTATTTACCCCACCGACAAGAAATATCCGGCTCGAAACTTTCACAATTGCTTTATTAATGGAGATATTATGAGTAATTACATCAATGAGCTTGATATTTGGTTCTACTCCATTAAGAATATGTTGCACTGGTTTGTACAAGTCGTTGTCCCATATTAAAATGGTTGAATATTTCTCGGCAAGTATTTGCGCAAGAAGGGAAAGAATGGTGCTTTTACCAACGGAACTTTTACCACTATTAAATGTAACAATTAATGTTTTTTTTTCTTTCATTTCAATCAATTGAATTAATTAGAAACTTTTGCAACAATCCAGGATTTGCAGGTTCTATTGAATTTGGGATCTCTACCCCAACTGAAAAGTAAAGCAATGGAATTTCCTGGACAACTTCCATCAAAGTCTCGTAAATGTGTCCTATTGTTGTAACTTCATCAAATTTAGTCAACATTAAGAAATTAGGTTTACAGACACGAAACGATTCCATACATCTTTGGAAGTTCAATGTACTTTGAGTAACTGAAAGAACTAAAATTATGCTTGTCCAATTTAACAACCTCGAAATTTCTTTCAGTTCATTAATAAATTCTTCGTCCCGTGGGCTACCACCACTTGTATCAACAAGAATAAAATCATACGACTTTAACAAATTAATTTGCTCCATTAATTCCTCTTTAGTTTGGCAAAATATAGTATTCAATCCTGTCACTGCGGATAACATTTGCATCTGTTCCCACCCTCCAATTTTCCTGTAGTCGAACGAAACTAAACAAATTCGTGCGTTAAGAAGCACCTTAAATAATACACCTATTTTGGCAATATTAATTGTCTTTCCACTTCCAGTGGGGCCTACAAAGAGTATATAATTTTGGGTTTCATTGTTTGGAAATTTACCAACATATTTTAGCTTTTCAGAAAGTATTTTATTTGCAAAATTAAGTAGGTCGTTGGCGGTTATATTCTTTTTAGTTAAACTGTTCACAAGCGAAAGAGTGAATTCAGAAGAAAATCCATTTTTCATCATAAGTTTTGCTAATTCAGACATATCGGATGGTAATTCTGAAATAAATCTATAAGTGATTTTATCGGATAAATCATATAGAAAATTTTTAATAGTTGAAATTTCTTTATAAATATTAGAAGTCAATTCCAAAAAGCTGCCACTAATTTCTTTAGTGCTTTTGCTTTTTTCTGATAGAATAATATCTTTCTCAAATAAGGGAGGGACATCATTTTCAGTATCAGTTGCAGCAACAAGCTCAACTAATTCTTCAAATTCCGGGGGCACGGGAGGAATTACTCTTGTTGATAAAATAATTGCTTCGGGTCCTAATTCAGAAAAAATTCTTTCCTTTCCTTCTTGAAAGGATTTAGCTCGAAATTTTCTTATTTTCATTTCATATCCATAATATTAATAATGAATATTGAAATTTTTATGCCAAATTTTCTCCTTTTCGAAATAAAAGTTATAAAAATAAAAACTAATTATTTTATAATTTTGCTTTTTTTATGAAATGAAAATTACTTTTGAACAACAAACATACAATAACAACATAAGAGATATTGGCAAGTTGCAGGAAATTGCTAAAGAATTACGTCGCGATGTAATAAAAAGTCTTTATTTGGCGAAATCAGGTCATTCTGGTGGATCTTTAGGAACCGCAGATATCTTTGCTGTTCTTTTTTTCGGTGGCTATTTAAAATACGACCCAAAGAATCCAAAGTGGGAAAAGCGCGATAGGTTTGTATTGAGTGCCGGACATATTTGTCCAATTCTTTATGCAACACTAGCTCGTGCTGGATTCTTCCCCGTCGAAGAACTTTCTACTCTTAGAAAATTAGGTTCAAGATTGCAAGGACATCCCGCCCTCGACACCAATCTTCCCGGTATAGAAACATCTGCTGGCTCGCTTGGCCAGGGTGTCTCAATAGCTGTCGGTATGGCTTTGAATGATAAGTACCTAGATAAAAACGACCGCAGGGTTTTTGTTTTAGCTGGGGATGGCGAACTACAAGAAGGTTCTGTTTGGGAAGCTGCTATGTCTGCTGGAAATTACAAATTAGACAATCTTTGTTGGATTATCGATAATAATGACTGCCAAATTGATGGACGAGTCAAAGATGTTATGAGTATCTATCCGCTCGACTTAAAGTTTAGTGCATTTAAATTTGAATGCATTTCAATTGATGGTCATAACTATCATGAAATCATAGCTGCCTTCGATAAATTTATTGAAAACCATGAAAGAGGTATTGGAAAACCAACAGTTATTATTGCTAAAACCAAGATGGGATATCCAATCTCTTTTATGACCGACAATTACGAATGGCATGGAATTCCTCCCAATGAAGAACAAGCTAAAATTGCTTTAATGGAGCTGCAATGAAACTATTGCTTATTTTTCTTATTATAATTTATTTTATTTCTATTTCATGTTCAAAAAAAACAAACGATAACAACCAAATTTTCCAGGATAACTCCAAAATTGAACAACTGGTTACCCCACACCAAAAGACAACTGAATTTAATAGTACAAAACCAATACCTTATGAAGAACTTTCACAAATTTTCCCCAAAAACATTTCAGAACTTCAATTAGAAAAAATTAATAAAGGTACAATCAACTATACTGGGCTAATAATTAATTCAGCATCAGCCGAATATTCCTCCCATAACGGTCTAATTTTGGTTTATGTTTACGACTATCTGAATTTTTCTAATCTTCCTAATCATTTAAAAAGCATTTTTGAAATTTCCACAAAATCAGACATTTTTTCTATTGAAAATGGATTAGGTCGTTTTTCTTTAGATGAAATTTCACATTCAAATTATCTTGATTTAGTTTATTTAAAAAGGTTTCACATTAAAATCGAGTCAATTAACTATCCCAATTTTCAAGATGAAGCTAAACATATTTTAAGCAGTCTTTATCTTAATCGTCTCTTAAAATCCGTGAAGGTTGGCAAAAATGGAACTTTTTAAAGTATTTGGTAAGAAAGCAACGAGATTGGGTTTTGCAGAAGCACTTGTTGAACTTGGTGAAAGAAATCCGAACGTTGTCGTTCTTGGTGCGGATGTCTCCGGTTCGGTTTTAACATCTTTTTTTAAGGAGAGGTTCCCCGATAGATTTTTTTCAATTGGAATAGCTGAACAAAATGCTACAACAATCGCTGTTGGCTTAGCACTTTCAGGTAAAATTCCATTTTTTGCTAGCTATAGTGTATTTTCCGCCTTTCGGAATGCAGACCAACTTAGAATTTCAGTATGCTATAACAACGCAAATGTTAAGATTGGGGGTGGGCACTCGGGAATAACCGTTGGACCAGATGGTGCAACGCATCAATCACTCGAGGAAATATCATTTCTTCGCACATTACCTAATATGACTTTAGTTGTACCATGCGATTATGTCGAAACCAAGAAAGCTACCTTGAAAATCGCTGATTTTTATGGTCCAGCTTTTATAAGATTTGGTAGAGCACCTACTAATTGGTTCACATCAGAAGAAACACCTTTTGAAATTGGAAAAGCAGAAATTCTCCGCGAAGGGAAAGATGTTGCATTAATTGCCTGCGGTATTATGGTTTGGGAGTCTTTGGTAGCTGCAGAAGAACTAAGAAAACGAAAAGGAATTTCTTCTATGGTAATTAATAACCACACTATTAAACCAATAGATGTAAAAACAATTGTAGAAGCTGCTAAAACTTGTGGTGCTATTGTTACAGCCGAAGAACATCAAGTTCACGGTGGATTGGGAGGTGCTGTTGCAGAAGTTCTATCGAAAAACTTTCCAGTTCCAATAGAGTTTGTCGGCATGCCCGATTCTTTTGGTATAAGTGGTGAACCCGAAGAGCTTCTTGTTAGATTTGGAATGACTTGGAAAGAAATTTATTCCTCCGCTTTAAAGGCAATTGAAAGGAAAGACAAAAACATAAATACAAATCATGTTTATCGAAATGTAAAGGAAATTGTGGCCATTCCAAAAGAAATTCAATAATTTGGATAATTATTTTATTTTCTTTAATTTACATGTACTTATTTTTTTGTCCCTATTTTTAATAGGAGAAATAATGTTCGCTCAAGATGCTCCATCCGAAAAACATATTTCCTATCGCCCTTCAACAGTTGCTGGAACTTTTTATTCAGCAAATCCCGACGCTCTCCGTAAAGAATTAGAGGCATATTTGGACTTGGAAAACCCACTTAATATTCCAACCCAAGAAAAAATTTTGGGAATAGTATCACCACATGCTGGTTATATTTATAGTGGTTTTGTTGCTGGAAAGGTTTACAGAGAATTAAAAAATAGAGAAATTAACACAGCAATTATTATTGCTCCATCTCACCGCCAATACTTTTCCTATTCCTCTGTTTTTTCCGGTGATGCATATGTTACTTCTCTTGGTCCAGCAAAAGTGGACAAAGAATTAGCATTTAAACTTACCCAGCAAAATAATTATGTACGACTTTCTATGGATGGTCACGATTGGAAATCTGGTGCTCCAGAACATTCTCTCGAAGTCCAAATTCCATTTTTACAGTACCTGTTCCCTGAAATCAAAATAGTACCTATTGTAATGGGTAGCCAAGATCCTCAAATAATTCACTCTTTAACAATGGCAATTTATAGTACCTTAAAAGAAATCCAAAGAAATGATATCATATTAATTGCAAGTACTGATCTCTCCCATTACCATAATTATAAAACTGCCTACGAAATTGACTCGAATTTTATTAATTCATTCAAGAGATTTGACTATTTTAAACTAATTGCTTCGTTAAACAGTAAGAAAATCGAAGCTTGTGGATTAGGACCTGTTGCGGTTGTTATGTGTGCATCCGAAGCATTGGGTGCAAACAAACCAGTAAGCATATATTATGGAACTAGTGGAGACTCCCCTTTTGTTTCATCATCGAAAGACAAAGTTGTCGGGTACTTTTCTGGTGCTTTGACATATTCCAGCGACTTTTCTGAATCGTGCTTACCCGATTTTACTGAACAAGAAAAAAATAAACTTTTGGAATTCGTAAAGAAAGCTATACACTCAAAAGTTTTAGGGTTAAAGTTCGAAATTTCGGAAGAATTCAAAAAAAGCAAAAATTTTATGCAAGATTACACTGCATTTGTCACTATTGAAAAAGAGGGACGATTAAGAGCATGTATGGGACATTTGTTTCCCACTAAACCTTTTATTTTTGAACTTCTTGAAGTTTCAGAAATTAGTTCTACAAGCGATTGGAGATTCGGCCCAATTCGTAAAGAAGAACTTCCAAATCTTCAATTTGAGATTACTATTCTTTCTCGTTTTAAAAAAGTTTTTTCATTTAATAAAATACAAATTGGAAAACATGGACTATACCTAAGATTAAAAAACAATTCTGGGTTGCTTCTCCCACAAGTTGCTGTGGAGAGAAATTGGGACGTAAATACTTTTCTTCAAAATCTTTGTCTGAAAGCTGGAGTTTCTAAAACAGCATACTTAGAACCCGAAAGTGAATTATATTTATTCGAAGCATTAATTATCCATTAGTAATGCTTAAATTTCTTGCGAATTACTTACTTTTTGGAATCGTTGGAATTAAAAATTACCTTTACGATAAGGACATATTAAAAAAAGTTAAGTCTATTTTTCCAACAATAAGTGTGGGAAATATTTCTTTCGGCGGAACTGGCAAAACTCCTTTTGTAATTTATTTAGCAAAAAAACTTATTAATCTGAATTTTACCCCTTTAATTCTTTCAAGAGGCTATAAAAGAAAAACAAAAGAGCTACTAATTATTTCAAAGGAAGTCCCAGGTGCTGACGTAAAAAATTTAGGAGATGAAAGTTATTTACTTTGGACAAAAGTTAAAGCACCAATCGTATTATCGAAGGAAAAGTATAAAGCTATCGAAATAATTGAAAAAAATTTTGATATTGACGTAATCATCGTCGATGACGGTTTCCAACATCGCAAACTTTCTCGAGATTTAGACATTGTTTTATTGGACAATAAAACATGTAAAAGTTTTTTAAGGGAACCTTTAAAAAATATTAAACGGGCAAACATAATACTTTTGGAGGAAGGAACCAATCAAAATTGCTTACTTAATGGCGATATCGATATCTTTTATTATAAGAAGAGAATCGATGGCTTTTATAATCTTGATTCGGAAATAGTTTCACATGAGAAGTTCGCTGGAAAAAGGATAGCCCTACTTAGTGGTATAGGAAATAACGAGGGCTTCCGAATTGCTTTGGAATCTTTCTCCACTAACATTTGTAAACATTTTATCTTTCCTGATCATCATTATTATTCATTGAACGATGTTAACAAAATTATTTACCAGTCTCGACAATTGCAAGTTTCAACAATAATCACAACGGAAAAGGATTTTGTAAAATTAATTGAATTTCGAAATGTTTTCTTGGAAAGAGAAATAGAATTAATAACAAGTGTTTTAGAATTCGATATCAAGAACGAGGACAATCTTCTTCAAAAAATTCTTAGCGTTATCAAGAAAGGATAAAGTAGTCGTTATTGCTATCGGTGTAAATTTGTAGGACCCCTACTCGAACTAACTTGATCAAAACTATAGATGCTCTTCTTTCTGAAATATTCACCAATTTTGCAAATTCACGAACCGTTATTTTTTCGTGCTTTTCTAAATAACTAAATAAGCGTTTTTCATTATCACCAATGTAAATCTTTAATGGTTTTGAGTTAGCATTTAAGCTTGAAAGCAATCTTTTCATCTCTTTGCTTGCCAGCACCGATTTTTCACCCAGACGAATATATGCAAATCTTCTCGTATTTCCTTTTTCATCCAATGATTCTATGGTATGTGGTTTATTACGACTTTCTCCGATTTCAACAACAATTACTTCTTTTCTATTGTAATTTATTACCTCTATACCTTTGGGAGTAACTGGTGGATAAATACAAAATTGACACGCAATTTCAATTATATCTATTTCCGACTTTTCGGATTCAACACCAACTACTTTTCTATCATCATCGACTCCTATTATTAAGAATCCTCCTTTCGAATTTGCAAAAGCACAGATTTCTTTTGCTACCTTTTCTGGGGAAGAAGCTTTTCTTTTAAATTCAACAATAGAAGACTCCCCCTCGGCAATAAGTAACTTAAGCTTTTCAACGTCCATAAAAATAAAAATAATAAATTAGATTGGATTTTTTAGTTGATTTTTTGTGAAAAAATTGTGGATAATTTGTTGATAAAATGTTGATAAATTTTGTTTCCTGAATATATAGCAATATTATAGTTTCTTCATCTTTGCGTATTTCAGCATAAGTCTTTTTCGACCAACTGACTCAAAATTAACTAAAGCTTGAGCATATAATCCACTACCCTCAAGATGTTCAACTTTTCCTATTCCAAAAAAAGGATGAACAACTTTATCACCTATTCGAAGTTTCCCATCATCTGTTTGGTCAAAGTCATTAAATGAATCTTCAAAATCATTGAACTCTTTTTGCCTTGTGGTTGAAAATCCTTTTTTTCGAGGAGAAATTTCATTTATGACTAAATAATTTTTGTCTATTTCTTGGAGAAACTTGGAAGGCATCTGGTAAGATTCGTCGCCAAATCTATTGCGAATCATAGCATAAGATAAATAGGCTTTTTCCATAGCTCTTGTTAAACCAACATAAAAAAGTCGACGCTCCTCTTCTTCATCATCTGAGACTAGTCCCCTGTTACTTCTAATTAAAGGAAACAAACCTTGTTCCAAACCCACAATAAAGACAACAGGGAATTCAAGCCCCTTAGCTGAATGCAATGTCATCAATTTGACTTGCTCACTTGCAATATTTTTTTCATCAATATCTGATAGTAGGTTAATCTGTTGAAGATAATCTTCTAAATTAACATTTTCGTTATTAGAAAGATATTCGTAAATATCTCTGAGCAAGGTATTGATATTTTCCAATCTGTCGTATGCGTCGTCTGTGGCAATTTCCTGATACATAGATACCAAACCACTTTCTTTAATGTACTGATTTATAAGTTCAGCCAAGCCTTCTCTTATTCCCAATTTTTCTTTGGTGTTCAATAACCATAGCCGAAATTCGCTCAAAATATTTTTAGCCCGATTTTGAAGATTGGCGATTTCGTCCAAATGCTCAATGGCTTCGATTAATGAAATTTTTTTCTCCCGAGCATAGTTTAAAAGATGAGTCAACGTAATTTTGCCAATACCTCTTGGTGGCTCATTGATTATTCTTATCAGGGCTTCGTTGTCCTTTGGATTGACCAACAATTTTAAATAAGCCAAAACATCTTTGACTTCTTTTCTTTTGTAAAAAGAAAGGCCACCGATGATAATATAATTAATGTTTTCGCTTCGTAAAGCATTTTCGAATTCAAGTGATTGTGAATTTGTTCTGTAGAATATTGCAATGTCCCCGTAAGTGTATTTACCTGAATTGACAAGCTCCTTTATCTTCTTTACTACAATACTTGCTTCTGACTTTCCGGTTTCGCATTGAAACAACTCTATTAAATCACCATCACTATTTTCGGTCCATAGTTTTTTTTCTATTTGCTTTTTATTATGCCTGATAACACTTTCTGCGGCTGAAAGTATGCACTTTGTTGAGCGATAGTTTTGTTCCAAACGAATAATTTTGGCATCCGGAAAGTCTTTCTGAAAATCTAAAATGTTGCTTATGTCGGCACCTCGCCATTTATAGATACTTTGAGCATCATCACCAACTACAGTAATATTTCGATGCTTTGATGATAGCTGCTTCAATATTAAATACTGAACTTTATTTGTATCTTGGTACTCATCAACAAGGATAAATGTAAATTTATCTTGATATTTATTAAGTATTTCTTTATAATTCTTGAATAATTCATAGGTATTCAATAAAAGATCGTCGAAATCCATTGCATTATTTTGGTGCAAGTAATCTTGGTATTCTTTGTAGATTTCCGCAATTTTCCGGTCAAATGGGGTCGATGCTAAATTAAAAAAATCATCTGGAAAAAGTACTTTATTTTTTGATATTGAGATTATTTGGTGGACCGAGTCCGGTGTAATACGGGAATTAGATAAAGAAAAATTCTCCAATATTCTTTTCAAGACATTAATTGAATCTTCTGTATCGTAAATAGAAAAATTGGGGGAATAACCAATGGCAAGTGATTCAAGTCTCAAAATCTTTGCAAAAAGGGAATGAAAAGTTCCAGCCCAGATTCGCTTAGAGGCCTCGGGATTTACCAACAACGAAATCCGGTCTTTCATTACTTGGGCAGCTTTGTTTGTAAAAGTCAATGCAAGGATATTTTGCGGTGGAACTCCACTATCGATTAAGTATGCAATTTTATGGGTAAGCACTCGAGTTTTTCCACTTCCAGCACCAGCTACGATTAAAACTGGACCAAATATTTCGATCACTGCTTTCTTCTGTACGGGATTTAAAGCATTTAAAATAGGATGCGTGTCTACTTGGTCAAGTTGTTCAAATTCTTCTTTTTCCATCAACAGCAAAATTTTAAATACAAAGATAAAAAAAGGGAAGGTTATTAATTTAAACCTTCCCAGTAAAATGAAACTTTAATTTATTTTTTTTCGGGATTAACATTATTTGAAACAAATTCTCCATTTTTGGCGGAGGACCCGTTTTTTGGAGTAGTTGAATCAATTGATGTATTACGATGGGCATAGTCAGTAATATAAAAACCATTTCCTTTAAAAACTAAACCGACGCCTCTGCTAATGAGCCTATGAACCTTCCCCTTTCCCTTTTGTTTTTCTGATTCGCAAATTTCAATAGGGCAAAATTGAAGGGGTTCGTCAGTTATTCTTTGTTGATATTCAAAAACCTTACCGCATTGCTCACACTTATATTCATAGATCGGCATAGTTCACCTCACCTTTTGTTGTACAAATGAAAATAACATTATAAAAAAATGGGGATAAATATGAAAGGAATTTATAGTAAGTTTGAAAATAATTTTTTCTATTTGATTCAACAAATCACTACAGCCAGTCATTATTTCATTAAAAAAATTTAACTTGCCTTCTTCTTGGGCAAATCAAATTTCATTTAACGTAAACTTTTCGGTTTTATTTCAAAAAACTTAATTTTGCTTTTTTAAATTTATGAAAACAGTAATTCAAAGAGTAAAAAGAGCAAGTGTTAAATTATTGGGAACAGGGGAAGTTCGTGCAATTGGTCGTGGTTTGGTGGTTTTCATTGCTTTCAAATCTGATGATTCTTCTGAGGAAATTAAATGGATTACTAATAAAATATTGAATTTAAGGATCTTCCCCGATTCTCAAGGGAAAATGAACCTGTCAATCAAAGATATTCTGGGTGATGTTTTGTTAATCTCAAATTTTACTTTATATGGTGATGTTTCAAAAGGCTTCAGGCCAAATTTTATGGTCTCCGCGGAGCCAAATATTGCAAATAAAATCTATATTGATTTTATTGATTACTTTAAAACAACAACAAATTTAAAAATCATTACTGGAGAATTTCGTGAAATGATGGAAATCGAATTAGTTAATGATGGCCCAGTAACAATAATAATAGAAAAATGAAAGTTAATTTTTTTTTCTCGGTCTTAACGACAATTTATATTTAGCTTTTTTTGTTTCATCGTTATCTTTAACGGTTGAAAGGGGTGTTAAAGGCCCGGTCTCAATTTTCTTTCCCCCCGCTTCAAATTTATTTTCTTCTAATTGACCCTGGGAATCCTTTGGTTTTACATTGGGTGCAAATATTTTATAATTTGAAATTGCTTGATTCAATCTATTTACAATTTTTTGAATTAATTCTATTGGTTCTAAGACAATAATTGCATCGCTCCAACTTAAAATCCAGTTGATCAAATCAACTCCAATGGGTACTCGCATTTCGATAATTAAATTACCATCTTTTTCGTATTTTTCGACTTGCGAAACATGCCAACGCCTATTAATAAAAAAGTGAATGAATTCTTTTTTTACTAACAATTTAACATTGTTTATTTCACCAGAAAATACACCAAAGCGGTAAGAAGACCATTCACGAAAATTAAAAGGCGGGGCAGCATCGAAAAAATTTTTCTTTTCCTCAATTTGGCTAATATTGTGTATGGAAAGGCTCACATGGATTTTATGCTTTGGTATGTAGGCAACTACGTAAAGCACCCCAAGATATGAAAAAATTGTTTCAAAACGAACAATAATTTCTTTTGATGTTAAAGTTTTGGGTGCTGTATAGGAAATAACATACCATTTTTTTGAAGCGGTTGCGTGAATTACCTTTTCCAAAATTTCATTTATTTTTGAATAGTCATAATATCCAACATTCTGGTCCCAGTATAATGTTTCGTCGAGAACTACTTCTTGCGGGGCGTATTTTTCAATTTTTTTTGAAAGTTTCTCGACATCTTTTTCGATAACGGTTCCACGAAAAGTTTTTAAATGAGCTTTAAGAAAATGAAAAGCAAGTAATTCATTAGACTCAAATCTGAAAATTTGCTTTGGAAATTTATAGTCTCTTGGAATACTCCAATAAATTTCTTTTCCTTTAGGAATGCCGACAAGTGAAGGTTCAATTTTTTGCAAAAGCCTGAGGTCCCGCTGAATTGTCCTTATACTTACTATCTCTATTTCCTCTGAAATCATATCTTGAAGTTGCCCAGATGTCAAAGTTTCTCCATCAAGGAATTTCTTATACATATAAATCATTCTGTGGGGTTGCCCAGGCATATTCTTATTCTCAAATAAATTTTAAATCAAAGTTAACAAATTTTGTATTATTAAAAATCATAATTAATTGAGAATAAATAATAAGGTTTCGACCATCCGGTAGATTCTTTTCGCCAAGCAATATCCATTTTTACAGGCAAACCAAGTATCCAAGCACGAGCCCCAACGCCTAAACTCATAAGTAATCTATTATTTTCGACTTTGTACCTATAATCGGATGTATATATAACCGAAGGAGGCTGAAATTTAAAATTCGAAATTGGGCCTAACCAACTTCCACCGATATCGAAAAATAATACCCCAAGAATATCATTGAAAATAATTGGAATTGGTCCGGGAAGCAAAGCTGTAAAAAGAGGAAACCGAAATTCAATATTGGAAGCAAAGAAATGATTTCCATAGGCATCGCTGTAGCCCCACCCCCTTAAGGGTGTGATTAATTCCATAAAAGCAAAATCTTCTGGATTATCGAAAAGAAAATTTTCTGTGTTTACTAGATAATTTATCCAATTGTCAACCCCACCTAGGTAAAACCTTTGGGGATTTGTTCCAAAGCTAGTTGCTCCAGTACCACGAAATGCTAGTTTAAGAAAATAACCAAAGTCCCAATATCTTCTATAATCAAATTTTAAAGTAAAGAAATTAATAGAATTTTTGAATAATTTTGGAACACTACGAAATTCAACATAATATCGACTTCCTTTAATTGGAGCAAAAGATCCATACAAAACATCATCATAAACGTATTTTAAAGTAGGATATATTATTGTTTTCGAGACTGCAGATTCGTATAAATTGGTAATATTTTCTTTGGAAGCATTAAAAAAAGTAAAGTTCATTTCAAATCTATTGAACAAACTTAAAGGATATGAAGAAGTAAAACCCACACCATAGTTTCTAAGCCTATAATTTTCGTAGGCATTACGTGCATTGTTTAATAAAGTGAATAAAATCGAGCTTTGAAAGGCATTGAAATGATAATCAATTACATTCGGTAGATATGAGTATTGCAAATAAAAATTACTATTTTTTAAATCCAGCCAGAAGTTTGCTGCGATATAAATTTGATGGTCACCAAGAATGTCGCTAAACAACATCTGGGCTAAACCTTGAAATCCCCAAAAAGAATCATAATAGGGATTCCCTAAAATTAGGTCTGGGGTGAATTTTAATTTGTATTCATAATCAATAAAGTTGGTATCAAAAGAATTTTGGTTTTGAACATAGATTTGATTATTAGTATTAATATCCTTATTGGGATTTATCATATTTTGGCGCGAAAAGTCAACTTTAAACTTACCATAGTTAATTTCATTTGAAATAGTATCATGAAAAGTAATATTTTCTAATTCTTTTGAGAATAATATGGAAGTGTTTTTTTCAATTTGACTTAATCTTAGTTTTGTTAAAGGAAGAGTATCTTTAGGCAAATTAATATTAGATGGGTTTTTAAGCAAAAAGATGTCGAAGCCTCCTTCGGTTAAAGCTGAAAAAGCTAAATTCTCAGAAATTTTTGCATGGGAAATTTGAGTGATGTTCGACAAAGAATTTGTTATAGGTTTAATGCCATTGGTTGCAATTTCCATTCGGTAAATGTTTCCAATCCCATTTGCATCAGAGACAAAGTACAAAAATTTCCCGTCTCCACTTATTGCAAGACTTGTTTTGTTGAAATTTGGTGTGTCCGTAATCCTGATAATTTTCTTGGTAGGTATATGTATTTTATAGATATCTCTTTTTACATTGTCTATTGTCCAAGGTTTAATTTCTGTAGATGAATCTTCAGCATCCACGAAGTCATCTCTACTCGAAATAAAGTAGATATTTTCTCCATCAATAGACCAAGTTGGATGGTCGTCGTAAAAGAAATCATTGGTTAACCTATTAATAGTTTTGGAATCTAAACCATAAAGATATATATCTTTCCGGTCTAAATCTGACGCCGAAAATGCAATAACATCGCCCTTTGGTGACCAAGAAACAGAAGAAATTTGCTTTAACCCCAACCTAATTCTGTCGAAGTTTTTTGTTGCAACGTCAACAAGATAGATGACGTCTTCGCCTTTGTATTTTGCAGATACACACAATTTAGTACCTCCCGGATTCCAAGAAATTCCTGGAGTTAATACATTTAATTCTTCAAAGTCTTGCTGGCGGAAACTAGATACAATTTGGACCTCTTGATTTTTATCTATATCTATTATGAACAAAGAAAATAGTCCATCCTTATCAGCAATAAATGCAATTTTGTCCCCTTGCGGAGAAATTGCTGGTGATGTATTGTAAAAATTCCTTTTCTTTTTATGTTCAGTTATTTTGATGGCAAAATCTGAAGGATAACTAAATTTATCAATGTCCGGAAAATAATGCTTTTTTAGGTACTTCTTCCATTCATTAGAAAAGTCCTCAAGTTTCATATTAAAAGTAGATTTTAGAGCATTTTCAACGCTGGCAGTCGACTTTAATTTATTAAGCAATTCGGGTATTTTGTGTTTTCCATATCTCTCGCTAACATACCACCAAAATGTTTGGCCCCCACGGTAAGCATTGTAACCATCTAAGTTTGCAAGGTCGGGAAGATTTTCACTCAAAGTTAAATCTCTTATATACACATCTGTAGCAATGTCCATACCCCCAATACTTTCCCATTCACACAACCCTTCGTGCATCCAAAGGGGGAGTTCCACAACATTCCCTCGTGAAATTGCCGATTGAAAAGTTCCACCATAAAACCAATCATTTATTACTGCGTGAACAAGTTCATGATGAATAACATGACGAAATTGCTCATAATCACCATCGAATGGTATAACAACTCGATTTTTGAAAAGTTCAGTAACACCTCCAACACCTTCCGGTAAATACATATCGATAACATTGGTTTGTTGAAATTGATTGTGGCTATTATATACAATAATTGGAATTCTTTGAGAAATTTTATACTTAAGAGTTTTCTGAATTGAAGCTAGAGCAGATTCTGCTACAATTCCAGTGAACACTGCAAGAGTTTTGTTATTGTTGTGAAAAAAAACATCAAAATGCTTGGTTTGAATATATCTCCAATTAAACTTTTCATATTGTACTTTGTTTTTCCCAAATTGACCTAAAATTGGAATTGAAGTAAGAACAAAAACTGAAAAGAGGAAAAGTACTTGTTTCATAATTTATACCTCCATAATATATCTTTGACGAAAAATCATCCTTAAAGTTTTAAAATAAAAAACCCAGAGATTATACTCTGGGTTTATAAGTTTATGGAGCAGAAAATCAAGCGGGTACGATGCAATCATCAATTGGGCAAACAGATTGGCACTGGGGGGTATCGTAATAACCTTTGCATTCAACACACTTATCGGGTTCAATAACATAAATTTCAGGACCTTGTGAAATAGCATTAGTAGGACACTCAGGTTCGCAAGCCCCACAGTTGATGCACTCTTCAGTGATTTTTAATGCCATTTTAAACTCCTATAAAAAAACAAAAAATTTTGCCCAAGGGCAATCAAAATTAATAAAAATATCTGAATAATTAATAAATTTTCTATTTATAGTTTAATTAATTGATCTCGACTTCTTTAAATTTATTTGTGAATTCTTTTGAAAGCAATTTTGTTAAGTATACTTGATCTGAATTTGAACTTTTAGTAAAAATTTTTCTTATGCGTAACATTAAAGAAATTTCTTGGTAATAAAGTGCTTGAAGTAGAAGGTAAAATTTTGTTTCGATTTTCGATAAATGTTTTTTGCAATAAGTGAATCTTGAATTCACAAAAACATTAACAGAATTCTCGGAAAGACCAATTCTATTTGTTTTTCCTTGTCCTCTATAATGTATAACTTGGTTCATGGGATCAAAGAAATTTGTAAATCCACTCTCCTTCATTCGTTTACATAAGTCAACTTCTTCGGAATAGAAAAAGAAATCTTTATCGAAACCGCCAACTTCCTCAAATGCTTTCCTGTTGATACACATTACAGCACCATCGATATAATCTACTTCTCTAAGTTTCTTGCAAATTCTTAATTTCATTAAAAGTTTCTTAACTCGTACTTCAAATAATGAGAAAAGGGAAATATCTAGAAAAGCACTAAATAAAGTATGAAATCTACCATAAGAGTTTTGAAAACTTCCATCAGGATAAATCTGTTGAAAGCCCAAAACACCAAAGTTTTCCCCTACTTTCTGTACTACCTCTAAAACTCTTTTAAAAAAATATCTTGGAAAAATCACATCATTGTTCGAAACAACAACATAGGGCGAAACTACCCTCTTGAAACCTTCATTAACAGCATTCCCATAACCAACATTTTGATCAAGGGTGATGCATTCAACAAATTTGAAATTTTCTTTAATAAATTCTGCAGAACCGTCCATTGAATAGTTATCAACCACAATAATTTTTGCGGGAATCAGACTGTTCGAAATTGCACTTTCGATGGCCTGTTTGGTAAGCTCTTTTCCATTGTAAGAAACAATAAGCAAATCAATCATTTTTACTAAAACTAATTTTTGCTAAATTAATTTTTCTCAAAATTACATTTTGATTTAACATGATATTTAGCAGACGAAATTTAATGAAAACATTTGCATCTTTGGGTGTTTTTTTACCCTTTTCAAATTTATTTGGGAAATCGACAGAAGTAGATTTGCTTAAGCAAATTGAAAAACATTCCAACGATCCTTCTAGTCAATCGGACTTTTGGTATTGGGTAAAACAGTCTTTCACTGTTTCCCCAAATATTTTAAATCTGAACAATGGCGGAGTTAGCCCACAGCCCAAATCAGTCCAAGATGCCTTCATTAGATACTACCAGCTTTCAAACGAAGGACCTGCATACTTTATGTGGAGAATTCTAGACCAAGGAAGAGAACCACTTCGAAAGAAACTTGCTGAGATAGCTGGCTGTTCCAACGATGAAATAGCCATAAACAGAAATACGACAGAAGGTATAGATACAATTATTTTTGGGTTAAAACTTAGCTCTGGAGATGAAGTTGTATTGGCTAAACAAGATTATCCAAATGTAATAAATGCTTGGAAGTACCGCGAAAAAAGAGACAACATAAAGTTGAATTGGGTGGATTTGGTCCTCCCATCCGAAAATTTGGACTATTTAATAAATGCCTTCGTTTCCAAATTCACACCAAGGACTAAAGTTGTTAATTTAACACATATGATCAATTGGAATGGGCAAATATTACCAGTTAAGGAAATTGCAAATGAGGCAAAAAAGCGAGGTATCTTCGTTCTTGTTGATGGAGCACATACTTTCGCTCACATTAATTTTAAAATACCTGATTTAAATTGCGACTTCTTTGCAACCAGTTTGCACAAGTGGCTTTGTGCCCCATTTGGAACTGGAATGTTGTATATTCGTAAGGAATTGATTAGGGAAATTCCACCCCTTTTTCCAAATGACCAACCCAATAGCGAAGACATTCGGAAATTTGAATCTCTTGGCACCCGCTCATTCCCTGCAGAAATGGCCATTGCAGATGCAATTAATTTCCACCTACTCATTGGTTCTTTAAGAAAAGAAGAAAGGTTAAGGTATTTGAAAAATTACTGGGTCAATAACATCAAAAATTGGGAAAATATCGAAATTTTAACTCCAATGTCTAAAGATTTCTCCTGTGGATTGGGTATCTTTTCTGTAAAAGGTAAAAAGCCCGAGGAAATATCAGATTACCTTTTTAACAAGCACAAAGTGTTTACAGTTGCTATAAATTGGGAAAATATTCATGGAGTTAGAGTCACCCCTCACCTTTATACAACGGAAGATGACTTAGATAGATTTATTTATTCAATTCGAGACTTCATAAAAAATAATTAACAAAATGTTCAAAGAAATTTCACATACTGCAGATATGGGGCTATATGTCGAATCCACAACTTACCAAGGTCTTTTCTATGATGCTAGTTTAGGATTAATGGTAATTTCCGGTATTGAAACTTTAGATGATAATAAAATTTATATTGAAAAATATGAAGATAAATCTATCGATAAAGAAACTTTATTAATAAATTGGCTTAATTTCTTAATTTTTAAACTAGAAAAAAATTACTATCTTATAAATTGTATTATTAAGATATATTTAAATTCAATTAAATCAACTTGTTATTTGAAAAAACTTGCAAAAAGAAATAAATATATTAAATCGGCTACCTTTCACAATTTACAAATAATTAAATCTAATAATATAATAAAGACAACTGTAATATTTGATGTTTAATTATTAAATTAAATACCATGGAAATAAAACAAATAGATGAATTCATTTATGAAATTCCCAAAGATACAAATAATTTAATGAAAGTTCCTGCTCGTTTTTTTGCAGATGAAAAACAATTACAACTTCTGAAACAAGATAATAGCTTAACTCAATTAATAAATGTTGCTACACTTCCTGGAATTGTGGAATATTCACTAGCGATGCCAGACATTCATCAAGGCTATGGTTTTCCAATAGGTGGTGTTGCTGCTTTTGATGTGAACGAAGGAATAATTTCTCCGGGGGGAGTGGGTTATGATATAAATTGTGGTATTCGTTTAAACATAACTAATTGGGATAAAAATCAAATATCCAAAGCTTTGCAAAACATTGCTCACGAGATCTATTCTTCAATACCATTAGGAACTGGAAAAGGGTCGTTAATTAAAATCGAAAAAAAGGAATTTGAAAAACTTGTCGTAGAAGGAATCGATTGGGCTTTAAAAAATGGCTTTGCAACTGAAGAAGATAAAGAATGCATCGAAGACATGGGTAAGTTGCCAGTTTCAAATTTATCCGGCGTTTCTACTAAGTCTATGGAAAGAGGTTGGAGTGAAATTGGTAGTCTGGGGTCGGGGAATCACTTTATCGAAATTGGTTTTATTTCAGATATTTTTGACAAGGATATTGCAGAAAATTTCGGCCTATTTAAAGACCAAGTTGTGGTTTGGATTCATACTGGTTCTCGTGGTTATGGCCATCAGATTTGTACAGATTTCGCAAGAGATTACCAAACAGTCTCAAAAAAATATGGTATTCATCTTTTGGATCGTGGGCTTGCTTGTGCCCCATTTTCTTCTAAAGAAGGTCAAGATTATTTTAATTCAATGAATTCAGCAGCCAATTTTGCATTTGTAAACAGGCAATTAATATCTTTCAAAATAAAAGAAGTTTTCCTTAAAAATTCAAAAAAAATTGGATTTTTAAGGTTCGACTTGCTTTACGACCTTGCTCACAATATTGCAAAAGTTGAAAATCACATAATAAATGGCAAAAAGAAAAGGCTAGTTGTACACCGTAAAGGAGCCACTCGCTCCCTCCCCTCAAATAAACTAAGTGGAAAATATTCTTTAATTGGACAACCCGTATTAGTTCCTGGTTCAATGGGAACCACTTCTTACATCTTGGTTGGAAAAGATAAATCACTTGATATTTCTTTTGGAAGTTCTTGCCACGGAGCAGGTAGATTAATGAGCCGTACTCAGGCTAAAAACGAAATAAATCCAATTTCTTTAAAAGAACAATTAGAGAAAAAAGGCATAGTAATTAAAACACCAAGTTTAGGTTCCATTGCTGAAGAAGCTCCAAATGCCTACAAAGATGTAGATATGGTTGTTAATATTGTTAAGAATTTAAATGTAGCCACACCAGTGGCAAAATCAAAACCACTTGTGGTAATTAAAGGCTGAAAATTTAGAGAGTGCTTGTGCTTGAAGTTTGCGGAGAGGGCGAGATTCGAACTCGCGGTAGAGTTTTACCCCTACGACGGTTTAGCAAACCGTTGCCTTCAGCCGCTCGGCCACCTCTCCA
>FMSI01011478.1_pt1 | contig 48211 bp, 47 predicted proteins | sample 1504471 | NCBI WGS metagenome assembly FMSI01 (sample SAMEA4475357, study PRJEB15587) | soil metagenome | biome: Soil; feature: Field | place: India | collected 2015-03-11 | depth 0 m
GGTAGGTGAGCCTTAAGCTTCATCCTCTTAGAAAAGCCTGAATAAAGAACGCTACTGAATTGCCTTTTTGGAGGATTTTTCATACAATATGCCAGCGTTCAGATATGAAATGAGTAAGGTAAGCAAGTTTGCAGAACGGTTGCGGCGTGTCTATGCTGGTTCGACGCCATCCATGGGCTTTCGAAAGTCTGTTGAGATTGAGGATCCCATTCTCTTAATCGTCGCTGATGTAACGGCGGCGGGCGCTAAAATGGCAAAAGCCATAGCTTGTGATATAGATGCCGGTATAGTGGACTGTCAGGGCCTTGAGGCATCTGCATTTGAACAATTAGCCAAAGCTATGGGTGATGTTCCTTTAGGGATATTCCTGGAGGGTGCCGACAACAAGGATGAGATTGCTAAACTCATAGATCTAGGCAGTGACTTTTTAGTTTTCGGCTTGAAGACGCCGCTTGAAATAATAAATAAGCAGTGGCCAGGCAAAATACTTAAAATAGAACCTTCGTTAGACCAAGGCTTGGTCAGGGCTATAAATGCCTTGCCGCTCTCTGTCGATGGAGTGCTGATAAGTGATGAGATCTCTTTGCTTACAGTGGAGCGTCTGCTAATTTACCAGCGATTTGCTGAACTTCTGGATAAGCCATTACTGGTTACTTTGGGCTCATCGGTAACTGAGGACGAACTTAAAAGCCTGTATGCAGCTGGCGTTAATGGGGTGGTACTATCTCAAGGGCTGTCTCAGGAGGCGATCGCTGGACTAAAAAAGACAATAGCCGGTTTCTCTAAAACTGTGAAGCGACGAGTCAGGAGTGCTGCATTGCTGCCCCGGCTTGGTGGTATGGTAGAAGCTGAAGCTGAAGTGGAAGAAGAGGAGCAGGTTTAAGCAGTCCCGCATGACAGCGAGTCTTGGTTTGTTCTTACTTTCGGCTGCTGCCATATCTCTTTCTGGCGTTATGCTGCCCGGGCCGCTCACTGCCGCAACCATAGCTAAAGGCTACCGCGAACAAAACGCCGGTATTTTTGTTGCTTTGGGTCATGCCGTGATTGAACTGCCACTAATGGCGCTCATATATTTTGGTTTTGCTAACCTTTTCACCTCTCTTGTGGTTACAAAAATTATAGGCCTGGCTGGTGGCTTGATGCTGATTGTTATGGGCCTGACGGTGCTACGTAATATCAGTAAAGCTCAGGCTGAGGTGGCCGATTTGCCATATAACTCTGTAGTCACCGGGATTATATTGACTGGGGCTAACCCTTATTTTTTCTTATGGTGGGCGACAATAGGCATAGCCTTGATAGCCACTGCCGCTGAGTTCGGCATCTGGGGCTTGACCATTTTCGCTGTGGTGCACTGGTCATGTGATTTGCTATGGGAACAATTCGTCTCAATGAGCGTGTTCAGAACGAAGCATCTGTGGACACAAAGAGTCCAGAAAATTGTTTTTGGTATGTGTGCCTTTGTTTTGGTTGGATTTGGTATCTGGTTCTGTGTTTCGGTCTTTATGAGGTGACTTCTAACCTAAGAACACACCCTGTATGGACTGGAAATATTTGCCTTCAGTCTTTATAGCTGGTGCAACTACCATCCTGGCCTTGTGCATATCTTTGATGGTTAGTGCACCACAGACACCCATTGCAGTGCGCAAAGCACCAACAAAATTTTCGGTGCCATCGGTAACTGATGTAGGACCAAACAGCAGACGTTCTAGCGGAGCTCTTGTTCCAGCCTTGATCCTAGTGCCTCTAGGTAAAGAAGGATGAGGATGTGCCATACCCCAGTGGTAACCCTTTCCTGGGGCTTCCTCCGCCTGTGCCATAATCGAGCCAAGCATCACCGCGTCAGCCCCCGAGGCAAAAGCTTTACATAAATCGCCGCCGGTGCGGATACCGCCATCGGTTATCACCGCCACATATTTGGCGGTTTCCTTGAAATGGGTCTCACGGGCGGCAGCACAGTCCATGGTGGCTGTCACTTGTGGAACACCGACACCAAGAACCTCCCTGGTTGTGCAGGCGGCTCCTGGGCCAACACCAACCAGAATACCGTCTATGCCGGTCCTCATCAGTTCCAGTGCAGCACTGTAGGTGACACAATTACCCACAATCACGGGCATAGGGGCTACCATTTGGCATAACTCGGAAAATATGAGCCCCCGATAGCTCTTTGAAATATGGCGCGCTGTGGTGACAGTGGATTGGACAACTAAGATATCAGCTCCGGCTTCTTTGGCGATGGGAGCTAACCGCTTGGTGGTTGCTGGAATTACTGAAACGGCGCAGATAGCACCAGCCCGTTTTATTTTCTGGATACGCTCGCCGATGAGCTTCTCTTGAATCGGCTGAGAATAAATTTTCTGGAGAAGCGGGGTAACCTCACTGTCAGACGCCTGAACGATTTCAGTCAGAATCTCGTCGGGCCTCTCATATCTTGTCTGAATCCCATCTAGGTTAAGCACAGCCAATCCACCCAGTTTATGTAACAGGATTGCAAAATCTGGATCAACTACAGCATCCATCGCCGCAGCCAGTATTGGAATAGGGAAGGTAAACCCACCGATGCTAAATTGTATATTTGTCTGGTCGGGATTGATGGTTATGTCGCCGGGCACGATGGCAACTTCCTCGAAACCGTAAGCTCTTTCCAGCTCTTTGAATTTTGGAATAGCCATATTTGTCCCCTTGAAGTTATTGTGCAGACTATAGCAAAGGCAGCAAATCAAAGTCAAGAATAGACCATCCTTGTCTCCCCTTGTTATGTCGAGTTCAATTATGAGTTTTAGTCACGCTCTAAAAATAGCCTCGGGCCAGCTTTTAGTGCTTCGTTCCTCATAAATGGTTGCCTTAGAATTACAGGGCTGCAGAGATGTTGAGATGAGTGAGTAGACCAATTTACCTTGGTGAGATATAATTAGTCACTAAAAAAGCGTGCCAGCTCTCTACATTGTAGCTACACCAATCGGCAATATAGAAGATATTTCTTTGCGAGCATTGCGTCTGTTAAAACAGGTGGACTTAATTGCTGCTGAAGATACGCGCACCACACGCCAACTGCTCAATGCCTATGGTATAAAAACGCCGTTGACCAGTTATCATGAGCATAACAAGAAATCTAAGCTCGGCTATCTTCTGGACTGCCTCAGAGAAAAAAACGTAGCTCTGGTCTCAGAAGCAGGTATGCCAGGATTGAGTGATCCGGGTTATGAGCTTATTGTGGCAGCTATTGAACAAGGTATCTCTATTGTGCCAGTCCCTGGCGCTTCCGCAGTGATTACGGCTCTGGCAATTTCCGGATTGCCTGTCAATCAGTTTCTGTATCTTGGCTTTTTGCCTCGCCGCAAGGGAGCCAGACGACGTCTACTCTCGTGCGTTGCTGATGAACCCTGGACTATGGTTGCCTTTGAAGCACCACACCGACTTCTAGAAACGCTGAGGGATGCTTTGGAAATATTTGGTAATAGAAAAGTGGCAGTTTGTCGTGAACTTACCAAAGTCCATGAAGAGGTGTTCAGGGGTAAATTAAGCCAGGCGATAGAATATTTCGGGCAACCGAGAGGTGAGTTTACCTTGGTCATTGAGGGTAAAACGAGGCTGGAACCGGAGATTAGCGTACAGGTTGAGCAAAAGCTGCGTCAGCTTTATCAGCAGGGCGCTAAAGCCAAACAGGCGGTGTCTCAGTTATCATTGACTAGTGGGATATCGAAAAATAGGCTCTACCAAGCTTGGCTCAAGTTAAGTAAAGGAGGCTGATTTGAAGCGAGGTTGCATTGTTATCGGTGAACTCCAGTGTGATAGTTGTAATCGCCCTATGCAACACGGGGAACGATATTTGCTCATCGAGGAAAATGAGGGTCAGAAGTCCCGTTTTTGCGTGGATTGCTGTCTTAATAAAGGCTATGCGACCTATGTAAAAGAAAAGGGTGAACGGGTGATAACCTTTTTCCCACCAGAGTTACATTAGTGAAAGGGATAGACGTAAAAGGGATAGACTTGTTGAAACCTTCTAGGCTTGTGGTAGAATCCAGAGGCAAAACTCTGTTCGAGGAGAAGGTGGTTGGCTGAGTATATTCTGGTTGCAGTCGCCTGGCCTTATGCCAACGGCTCTCTTCATTTAGGACACATAGCCGGAGCCTACCTACCGGCTGATATTTTTGCACGCTACCACCGCTGCAAAGGAAACAAAGTATTGATGGTCTCGGGAAGTGACCAGCATGGGACGCCGATCACGCTACGTGCTGAACAAGAGAATAAATCACCACAGGAAATAGTCGATAAGTATCACAAGGAATTCCTTGATTGCTGGCAAAGATTGGGAATTTCTTTCGATTTATTTACTACTACTGGCACTTTGAACCATACCCAGGTCACTCATGATATTTTCCTTAAGTTGTTCGATAGGGGCTATATTTATAAAGATGCTGTGCCTCAGGCTTATTGCCCACGATGCCAACGTTTCCTGCCTGACCGTTATGTTGAGGGTACATGTCCTCATTGTGCCTTTCCCCAAGCACGTGGTGACCAGTGCGACGAATGTGGCCGAACAGTAAATCCAGCCGATTTGCTCGACCTTCGTTGTCGTATTTGCTCTGCCTCCCCACGCTTCGAGGTCTCAGAGCATTTCTTTTTTCGTCTCAGCGCCTTTGAGAGCAGACTGAAGGCTTGGATTAGTGAGCAGACCCATTGGCGTCAAAATGTGCTGAACTTTACTCTTGGCTTTCTCGAAGGTGGCCTTAAAGACCGGGCCATTACGCGTGATATAGACTGGGGGGTTACTGTCCCCCAGCCTGGTTTTGAACGTAAACGTATCTATGTCTGGTTTGAGGCTGTAATCGGCTATTTTTCAGCTAGCAAAGAATGGGCAAAGTTACAGGGAGATGAGACTGCCTGGCAATCTTTCTGGAGTGGTGACGCCAAAAGCTACTATTTCATCGGTAAAGATAATATCCCGTTCCACACAATTATCTGGCCAGCTATGCTAATGGGTTATGGTAATCTCAATCTCCCCTATGATGTTCCGGCTAATGAGTTTCTTACCATTGAAGGCAGGCGTCTTTCGACCAGTCGGAACTGGGCAGTATGGTTGCCTGATTATTTGCAGCGGTATGACCCTGACCCGCTACGCTATCTTCTTTCCATAAATATGCCGGAAACCGGGGATACTGATTTCTCTTGGCGTGAATTTCTGCGTCGTAACAATGATGAGTTGGTAGCTACCTATGGCAATTTGGCTAATCGTGTTCTAACCTTCACCTACCGAAATTTTAATGGAATTGTTCCGGACCCTGGAGAGCTTGACAGCCAGAGCCAGGGTCTTCTGAGCAAAGCGCATGAAACGCTGGAGAAAGTCGACAGGCTCCTGTATCGGTGCCATTTCAAAGAGGCCATCAAGACTGCCATGTCATTAGCTCAAGAAGCTAACCGATACCTTGATGATAAAGCCCCATGGAAAGCAATTAAGCAGGATAGGCAGGCTGCAGCAACAGCTATTTATGTGGCACTCTCAGTACTTTCAGCCCTTAAGATCGTGTTTTACCCATTTCTGCCTTTCAGCTCTGAAAGACTCCACCGCTATCTGGGCTTTTCCGATGGCATCGAAACTGGTGGCTGGAAGTTTAATTCACTGCCGGTGGGACAGAAGCTACCACCTCCAGAGCCTCTGTTCCGCAAGCTTGATGAAAGTATTGTATCTGAAGAAACCAGCCGTCTGGCAATTTGAAGAAAGTGAACCTTAGTGAAATTTATAAACCTATAAAAGATGACCTGGAAAAGGTAGAGGAGAGCCTGGCGGCAGAAGCAGATGTGGATTCGCCCCTCCTTGCGGAAATTTTAACCTATACCCTGAAAAACGGTGGGAAGCGAATTCGCCCGTCACTTACCCTGCTCGCCGGGAAATTTTATGTTTACAACCCATCCCTCCTTGTGCCGATGGCGACAGCGGTTGAGCTTCTTCATACTGCCACGCTGGTTCACGATGATATTGTGGACAACTCGCCAGTCCGGCGTGGTAAGCCAACCGTTAGTCGCGCCTGGGGTGGACACAGGGCTTTGCTTCTTGGGGACTACCTTTTCGCGAGAGCCGGCAGCCTTACGGCCACTACAGGAAATTTGAAGGTTATAAAACTCTTCTCTCAGACTCTTATGACTATTTCCTGCGGGGAATTAAAACAAACCGGCATTGTTTTCGATTTAAAGCAAGCTCGTCAGCTGTATTTCGACTGGATAAGTGCCAAGACAGCCTGCCTTTTTTCCACCGCCACTGAGTCGGGAGCCATTTTAAGCCAGGCTCCAGAACATGCCATTCAGGCACTAAGAAATTACGGTCATAACTTTGGTATAGCTTTTCAAATTATTGATGATGTTCTCGATTTCATCGGTGACGCAGTTGAACTGGGCAAGCCGGTGGGTTCCGATTTAGCCGAAGGGATAGTAACGCTGCCGACAATACTATACGCTGAGGCCAATCCCGCAGACAATGTGATAAAGAAAGCTATCGAAAACAGAGATGCTAATTCTGTGGCCTTGGCTCTGGATAATATCCGCAATTCAACCGCTATCGAGCAATGCCTGGCCCTAGCTTCGGATTTCTGCGCCCGCGCCAGTCAGGCTCTTAGAGTACTGCCCGACAACTGCTACCGCCAGTCTTTGCTTGATTTAGCTAATTATATTGTCCAGCGGCGAAAATAGGAAAACAATACATATCCAGCCTTCAATCATGAGGCTGGTGTTGCTTCTAATTGGGATGAAGGCAAAGGTTCTTTAAGCAATCTCTCAAACTCTGCCTCTTCTATTGTCTCTTTGGTCATCAGGTAATCAGCGACCAGCTTTAATCTTTCTTTATTCTCGGTTAGAATTTTCAGAGCAGTATCATAGGCATTATGAATAAGTCTCTTGACCTCCTCGTCTATCTCTTCAGCTACCTTCTCGCTGTAGTTCCGTTGCTCGTGGATTTCGCGGCCGAGGAAGATAAGTTCCTCTCGTCTACCAAAGGTACGGGGCCCCAGCTTATGGCTCATGCCGTATTCGGTGACCATCTTCCTAGCCAGATTTGTCGCCTGCTCCAGGTCGTTTTGAGCACCTGTGGTTATCTCCCCAAAGATTATCTCTTCTGCGGCTCGTCCAGCCAAACTTACTGTTAGCCTGTCCTTGAACTGAGAATACGTCCACAGGTGGCGGTCTTCGCTTGGTAAGAAGCGAGTCCAGCCCCCCATCATACCTCGAGCCACTATAGATATCTTATGTACTGGGTCGGCGTTAGGCAACATCTTGGCAACTAAAGCGTGACCCGTTTCGTGGTAGGCAATAATCTCCTTCTCTTTCTGACTTATTATCCGTCCCTTCTTTTCTGGGCCAGCTATTACTCGGTCGATAGAATCCTCCAGCTCTTTAAGGCCGATTTCCTTCAGGTCACGCCGGGCTGCGAGTAGTGCTGCCTCATTGATCAGATTGGCCAAGTCGGCACCGCTAAAGCCGGGAGTCTGTTTGGCTATCACCTCCAAATCAGCGTCTTTAGCCAGCGGTTTGCCTTTGGCATGCACCTTAAGAATGGCTTTGCGACCGTTCAAATCAGGCTGGTCGATTACAACGTGGCGATCGAAGCGCCCAGGTCTTAGAAGAGCTGGGTCAAGTATATCAGGGCGGTTAGTGGCCGCTAGAACAATAACATTTGTGCTGCTATCGAAGCCGTCCATCTCCACCAATATCTGGTTCAGTGTTTGCTCACGCTCATCATGGCCACCACCAAGTCCAGCCCCACGATGTCTGCCCACAGCATCAATCTCATCAACGAAAACTATGCATGGCGCATTGCGTTTAGCCTGGTCAAAAAGGTCCCTAACCCTGGAAGCGCCAACGCCTACGAACATTTCAACGAACTCACTACCACTTATGGAATAAAATGGGACACCCGCTTCACCCGCCACAGCTTTGGCTATCAGTGTCTTTCCGCAGCCTGGTGGCCCAACCAGCAAAACACCTCGGGGTATGCGAGCTCCCAAAGCCATAAACTTATGTGGCGATTTTAGAAACTCGACTATTTCCTGCAGTTCCGCTTTGGCTTCGTCCACGCCAGCAACATCCGCGAAGGTTACGGTCGGTTTGTTTCCGGATGCCAGTCGGGCCCGACTTTTTATGAAATTGAAAGCCTGGGTATTGGCTCCTCGGGCTGAGCGGAACAGGAGGAAAAGCAAGACACCAAACAGGAGCAGCGGAATAAAGCTAATTATCAGTCCTCCCCAGTCAAAACCGCCAGCCTTGACATTGAACTTTATCATTCCCTCATCGAGCGTTATCCCTGCCTCTTTCAGGGTGTCCATTAGCTCCTTTGTACTGCCAATAAAGGATGATTCGATTACCTTTCTTCCGTCTTTCAAACCGATCAGGACATTGCCTTGTTGCTGAATGGTATCAATCTGTCCCTTTTTAGCCTGTTCAATAAAGGTGTAGAAATCTACGGTCTTCGGCTTATTAGATGGGGGCAGAAAGCTAAAGGCCAGGGCCAATAGAGCCACAAGAAGCAATAGATAAAATAGACTGCCTTGCCACCACTTAGGTTTCATTTTGTTTATCCTTTACATAGCATATTATATATCAAATGCGGCCAATTACAAAAAGTGTCGGAAATAAAGAGGTTGTCTTTGGCCGGCTGATGGAGCTGGACGAGCAATTATTTTTCGGTTCGTGCAAGCTGTGATTTTTGCCCAATAAGAGTTTGTAGATCTCAGGTTCGTCAAGTTAGCCTGCTGCTGTGCTGTAGGTCTGTTGCAGGAGCAAAGCATCTTCCTCAAGATTTGGGCTTTCGGCTACGACTAGCCCTTTTACCTTGCAGTCACGCAGAGCATAAACAAACTCAACATAATTAAAATCCGACTCTTTCAGGTTAAGATGTTTGATTTCTCCGCTTCTGCCATAAGCTATTCCGGATATATGTATATGCATGTTGTCTAAAGCCTGTCTGCCTAACTTATTTTCCACTTGCTTGAGTATAAAGATAAACTCATCGTAGGAATTGAACTTTCCGCTGCGAGCATGCCAGTGAGCAAAATCTACACAAGGGGCTATGCCCTCCACCTCGGCGCTCAGGTTCAGCACCTCGTCCAGTGTGCCAAACTGACTCGGTTTGCCAGTGATTTCAGGCCTTACCCAGACTCGGTTGTGTTCTGTCCTTAACAGTTCGGTTATCTGTAGAAGCTGCTGTTTCACTTTGTGGTAAACCTGGTCTGACGGCTCGCCCATATAGTAAGCAGCGTGGAAAACGATGCTTATGGCTCCGCAGATGAAAGCGGTCCGGGCTGTATGGATGATTCGTTCCCGGCTGGCTTTGAGCTTTTCAGGGTCGGAAGCATTTAGATTTATGGCATAGGGGCCATGGGCACTAAGCACTACGTTTTTACTCCTGGCTGTTTCAGCTACAGCAAGAGCTGTTTCCCGGCTCATTTTGACCCCTTGGACAAATTCCAGCTCCATACAGCCCAGGCCTAATTCAGCGACTCGCTCAATGCCAGCTATCGTGGACTGTGCCTTGCTGCTGTTAGGCACTCCCGCCGGACCAAAAAGGAGCTTTTCCACGATGCTAACTCTGCAAATTTTTATCAAATTATACTATGTGATGGGTTTAAAATACTAATATATCGTGCAGTCGAATTAAAATATTGATGGATTTAGTTTTATTCACATGGCAAGACTGAAGGGTTTGGGGGTCTACCAAGTTCCCTTTTTTTGAAGGTCTGGATTAAAGAAAGCAACTCGAATTGTCCGGCGATATGATATAATATTAAAAAAATACTTTCAGGAGTAAACTCTGGAAGCCAAAGAAGTAGCCCGGCGGGCGGTTGAGATTGCTTCAGATAAACAAGCTAATGATATCGTGATGTTGGATGCGAGACAGATTTGCTCTTTTGCAGACTATTTTGTTATTTGCACTGGTGACAATATCCGCCAGATTGAAGCCATCTGGCAGGAAATTTATGATACCTTAAAGCGGTACGGCGTTACTCCCCACCATGTTGAGGGGGCTGCTGATGGGGGATGGATTTTGCTGGATTTAGGAGATGTAATTGTCCATATTTTCTCTGCAGCGCAACGCGATTATTACCGTCTGGATGACCTATGGCGTGATGCCACGCCTGTAATTAGAATACAGTAGTCCACTCTGCTCAATCTGCTTGATGCTTCATACCGAGAAGTCATGACTGATTCCCCTGGCTAAACTACAACCAGAAGCCGATTAGCAAAGAAGGTCACTTACTTTCTAAAGGTCTAGCAATTAAAAAAAACTACCTGTGGTATGCAGGTTCTAATTTGGCCATTACCAGCTAAATATTTCTGTCTGTGAAAAGAAGAGGTTGATTTCCCTCTCGGCGCTTTCGGCTGAATCAGAGCCATGGACTAGGTTACACTGGATATCCAGTCCGAAATCGCCCCTGATGCTGCCCGGGGGGGCCTTGAGCGGGTCGGTGGTCCCCATAGTTTGCCTAATAGCTTCGATGGCTTTTTCGCCTTCAAAGACAGCGGCTATGATAGGGCCTGAGGTAATAAATTCCACCAGGTCATTAAAGAAGGCTTTACCTTTATGGACAGCGTAATGCTGCTGGGCTAGAGCTTTATCCATTTGCAACATTTTCATGGCCACAATCTTTAGCCCCCGCCTTTCTAGACGTGCGATAATGGTTCCAGCCAGTCTCCGTTTCATGGCATCGGGTTTGATGAGCACGAGACTTCTTTCCATCTCTGAGCACTCCTTGTCAATAATTTGATTGTTATCATTGCCAGCGAAGCCATTCTCGGTAAGCATGAGGCACGGCTACCGTCGGTGGGTAAGGGCCTTGGGCTCCTTACTACGCTCAAAATATAAGGCGTAGACTTTGCTTTCGTCATTGTTAGAATTGCTAGAAATGAGTGTTGCGGACTGTTAGACATAGCCGTTCCGGTATCCAATCGCATGTTACTTTACTTTAGGTTGTGTAATCGGTGGCTGTCGCAAGTACAAAGGCTGAAGGCTTGCGGGGTTATCTGACTCTCCCCTGTTCAGCCGTCGCCAACCCAGCGCTGCCAGGTAGCTGGCACGGCGCAGCCTAACTTCTAGGGCCGGTATTATGGCTTGTCTTGGTAGTCTTTGCCGCAGCTGTTCAGCTACTCCCGCGGGAATTTCACCACAAAACAGGGTTTGCCCCTTTATTTTCTGGCAGAGTGCCTCAACAGTCGTTATATGTTCCTCAACCAGACAACGCCAGTCTTCATTTTGCCTGTAAAGAGCTGTGGCAATCTCACCGCGGCCTGCATTATGTATAGGGCATACTGGCAATTTGGTAAAGGCAAAGGGAAAGGCTTCGACCTCAAGGGTGCTTATTCCCACCAAGGGAATATTTAAGGCTAACGCTAATCCTTTAGCTGTACTTATGCCGACTCTAAGACCGTTGAAGCTGCCAGGGCCTCTGGTTACGAAGACCGCGTTGAGTGATTTGGCATTAGTTCTGGCCCTATTGAACAAATGCAGGATATTCGGCACCAGTTCCACCGTATGGCCTTGTTTTGTGTGCCAGGTCAATTCAGCTATCGTCTCACCATGATGAGACAGAGCAACGCTGCAGAAATCGGTTGACGTATCTATGGCAAGTTCCATTCTTTCAAGTCCAAATTTAGAGATGCAAGTATTTGATGGTAGCGTGCGCCCCGCGGTTCCAAGACAATAGAGCGCTCCGTCTCTGAAATGTAGCTTAGCTCAATAGTTAAGTTTTCCTGGGGCAGCGCTGCCATACCTTTCTCAGCCCATTCGATAACACAAACGCCATTCCCATAGAGGTATTCATCGAGCCCTAAATCTACGATTTCCTCGATGCGGTCAAGGCGGTAGAAATCTATATGATATAAGGTGAGTCTGCCATGATATTCTCTGACTAAGACAAAAGATGGACTGAAGGCATATTCTTTTACACCGAGCCCCCAAGCGATGCCTTGGGTTAGGCAGGTCTTGCCGCTCCCCAAGTTGCCTATGAGCAGGAAGACGTCACCGGCTTGAGCCAGCTCGCCAAGTCGACTCCCCAGACGTCGAGTCTGCTCCGGGCTATGGGATATGAATTTTAATGGTCTCAATCTAGTATGCATGCCTTAGATTTGAAGTGCTCCCAACCAGCCCGGCGCCAAGGAATGCTTCTTCCCGCAGAGTCAACTATGGTCACCTGCCCCGGTACCCCATCAGTTATTTCACCTATCACTGTCACCGGACATGTGAGTGCCTGTTTTATCCGGTCAATGATTTCACTTTTTGCAGTGAATAATAGCTCGTAGTCCTCCCCACCACTAAGAGCTAGCTGTCGGTAATTTGATTCGAAGTTATCGCGGACTGCTGGATGGACTGGTACTGCCTCCTCCCTGAGCGTGGCACTAACTTTGCTTGCCCAGCAGATATGGGTTAGGTCAGCCAGAAGGCCATCGCTGATATCTATCGCTGACTTGACTCCGTATCGCAGCAAAATCTGTCCTTCACTTACTCTAGGCACAGGCTTGAGATGGGCCTGACGTAAAAGTCGGTTTGTTCCGGTATCAAAATTAAGCTTTTGTTTTAGCATTTTGAGGCCAGCGGCCGATAGGCCCAGATACCCTGTGACTGCTATCTGGTCACCGGCCATGGCTGCTGATCGAGTGAGCAGGGTTTCCGACTCCGAGCTACCCAACACGGTAATGTTAATGACTGTTTTGTTAGCCGAGGCGATGTTTCCGCCGACAATAGCTACTCCAAACTGATTGGCTATTTGTACCATGCCATGGTAGAGGTTAGAAATACACTCCGCTTCAAGTTCGCCTGGTAAAGCTAGCGAAGTTAGGGCATATCTGGGAATGCCACCCATGGCAGCGATGTCGCTTAAGTTTACGGCAATGGCTTTCCAGCCAAGTTCTTCCCAGCTGGTTATGTTAAGGTCAAAATGTGTATCCTGTACCAAGCTATCTGTGGTGGCTAGCTGGATGCAACCATATTGTCTCCAGGCAGCGGCATCATCACCGATGCCTATCAGTAACTGCTGCCACGAGGCGTCACTGAGATTTTTAGATTTATCTATTAAGTCAGCTAAAAGCTTGATCAGGCCGAATTCACCAAGCTCGGAAACCTTCATTGCTGCGATTATAACATACCTACACACTTTAGGCTAAAGTGGCTGGCTTTTGGAATCTAATTAGTGAATCTTAAAAGGGCTGAAAATAAACAAATTCCATATATTGTTGATACAGAGCTTGTAACCAGCATTATACCAGGTAGTGTAGTATGAAGTTGTGTAAAGCTAGCGGAATTAAAGAAAATACTTCCTGCTGGACAAGCGATAATTACACGACAAGACTGAGTTATGAAAAGAAAGTAGAAGAAGCACATAATTTAGCAAAGGAGCAGGAGAATAAGGAACTTCTTAAAGAAACCGTAATGGGTGTACTTAAAAGTATGTTTAAATAGTTACTTGGAGAGGCACCGTTGGTAGGGTCGGAGGTGTTGTGCGAAGGCGAAGGCGAGCGTCTAATTTCAAAAGGCTATTTTCCTACTTAAAGGCGCATTCTCCGGAAATTGACGATAAAATAAGGCTTGTCATTCCATCTTCCTGGATCAAGGTGGCTGCTGAGCTCGGCCCTTGGAGTGGATACTATGTTTTGGCTCGGCAGCTTTGGGTATGTCTTGACAGGCATGTTATAATAGGCACAGATAGAAGTAGCCGGGGCAGCCAGGGCAGGAGGTGAAACCCTAGCTATCAGCCTACAACTCCCCACAAGACACCGCGGATGGCTGGGTACAAAGCCTGGTGTCTCGATGTGGGTATAACTCAGCAACCCCGGCCTATTTTTATTTTAGCACGTTTGTTTCAGTGAGTCAAAAATTAAGTTGTTAGGCTTATTGTGCCTGAATTTGCGCTTGAGGTCGTGCAGATTTTTGATAATAGTGGTTGTGGGTGGGACCGAATGGTTTTAACCCGGCAGTCTTTAGGTGCCACTATACCAACTTTGCCAGGGTGTCTGTGTGTGGATGAAAGGGTTTGTAGTAGCCAAACCTAACATATCCTGGGCAGCAGTTCTCCGCTGAGCATATCAACGATGCGGGATGCTCCGAGCCGTGTCTTCATGATCACTTTGCCCTTATGCGCAGCGGTTACCTCACCGATGATTGAGGCATCAGCACCGTAAGGATTCTCTTTCATTACGGTTAGAACCTTATCAGCATCTTGTGGGGCAACTATGGCTACAAGTTTACCCTCGTTGGCTACGTAAAGTGGGTCAAAGCCAAGAAGTTCGCAGGCAGCTCTGACACCATCGCGCACGGGTATTCGCTCCTCCTCCACTCTTATGCCTACATTGGATTGCCTGGCAAATTCGTTAAGTGTGGTAGCTAAACCGCCCCTGGTGGGGTCACGGAGGCAATGGATTTGTGAGGAAGTTTGGAGCATCTGCGAAACCAGTTTGTTAAGTGGAGCACAATCGCTTTGTACTGGCACTGATAACTTGAGTCCTTCGCGCTGGCTCATTACAGCGATACCATGGTCGCCAATAGTACCGCTCAGGATAATTTTATCACCGGGTCTGGCGTTAGCGCCGGAAATATTTACGCCCTCCGGGACAAGTCCTATGCCCGAGGTGTTGATAAACAATTTGTCAGCGCTGCCTCGGTTCACCACCTTGGTATCGCCGGTGATGACCTTTACTCCAGTCTCATCCGCGGCAGCTTTTATCGAGTCAACTATCCTTTCCAGTTCGCTGAAGGTTAGGCCTTCCTCGATGATTAAGGACAGGCTCATATAGATGGGGATGGCCCCGCTCATGGCTAAATCGTTGATGGTGCCGTATACAGCTAGCTTTCCTATATCGCCGCCCGGGAAGAATATAGGGCTCACCACGTAGCTATCGGTGGTGAAAGCAAGGCGCCCGCTAATATCAAAAACCGCTGAATCATCAAGTTTAGCCAGCAATGGATTGCTGAAAGGTGGCAGGAATTTTCTCTCAATCAGCTCGTGGCTGAGCCGGCTACCACTGCCGTGAGCCAGTAGAATGGTTTTGTCATTCATAGTCAGTACCATACTGATAGTAAGCGGCGCAGGCACCTTCTGAAGATACCATGCAGGGACCTACCGGTTGCTCTGGAAAGCAGACTTTGCGGAACAGCTGGCAGTCGTTAGGAGTCTTAACACCACGTAGTATGTCGCCACAAATACATCCCTTAGCTTCCTGGACTGGTTGCAAAATCAGGGGAAAAGCCATTTCGGCATTGAACCACTCGTACTCTTTCTTCAATTTCAACCCACTGGCAGGAACAGTGCCCATGCCTCTCCAGTCAGCCCCAGAGACTTCGAAGATGCTGTCTATTAGCTTTAATGCTGTCATATTGCCTTCTGGTTTAACACCGCGGCGATAGGCAATTGCAACCTGTGGCTTGCCACTTTCAATTTGCTCCACTAGCATAGCTACGGACAACAGGATATCCAGCGGTTCGAAGCCAGAAATGACGCAGGCAACTCCGTAGTCGCGGGGGATAAATTCGTAGCGATAGGAGCCTATTATGGCACTTACATGCCCTGGACAGATAATGCCATCCAGCTTGAGTTCACCCAGCTCGAGGAGAGCCTTCATTATCGGTGGACAAAGCTTAAGCAGGCAGAGGACATAGAAGTTCTGTATTCTCTCCCGTTGAGCCTGGAGAATTGCGGCGGCAATGGTCGGGGCAGTGGTCTCGAAACCGATGCCGATAAAGATAATTGACCTTTTTGGGTTGTCTCTGGCGATTTGAAGGGCATCTAGGGTAGAGTAAACGATGCGTATATCTGCCCCCTCTGCTCGCGCTTTTTGCAAGCTGGAATAGCTTCCAGGGACTTTCATCATATCACCGAAGGTGGTGATGATGACGTTAGGCAAACACGCCAATGCAATGGACTTATCTATGTCGGCGTTAGAGGTAACGCAGACCGGGCAGCCAGGGCCAGATAGCATTTCTATTGTAGGTGGCAAGAGCTGGCGGATGCCGTTTCGCATTACGGCTACTGTATGTCCTCCGCAGAATTCCATCAACCTGACTGGTCGTGTCGAAAGCTGCTTTATTCTGGCTACTAGCTTTTTGGCCAGCTCAACATCGCGGTACTCGTCGATAAATTTCACTGGTCTGTGCTTTCCTCGGTGATGGTTTGGATTGGCAATTTCCCATCGGTTAGCTCAAGCAATGCCTGCTCGGCCAGTTGCAGATTATTCACCAAATCTTCGAGGAGGCTTAGATATTTGGTGGACTTATTTTTGAATTTCTCCAGGTATTTTTGCTTTATCTTGGAATCAGAGTTATTGATGCTATTGCTAATGTTGTTGAGCACGTAGGTATTAGTATTTTTGTAGTTTGTAGCGAGATACTGAGCGCCCTTAAGCGTAGATTGAAGCTGGCTGCACAGTGCCAGCCACTGGGGTGTGGTTGAACCATCTGATGACATGACAGGCTTAACCCCCTCGACCATTTTAAGGCACATGTCACAGTATAGTACAAAAGGCCTTGCTGACTCCGGGCGCGGCAGCATCTCGGGCAGTGGTATCCACTTAAAGCCGTTGCTTTCCTTGAATGTCCCTTTTTCAGTCACCCGTTCACCCAGCCGGCATATCTCGCTCGGTGGAGCCTCCAGTCCAATGGTGAAAAACTCGTCCCAGGTAAAATCGTTAAGCTTTAAGGCTGTTATGCTTGCCTGCTTTATATACCTCTTCAGCCCGTCGTAGGGATTGACAGGCTTGCGTTCTTCAATCTTGATGAGACCGGTAATAAAGGCCAAAGAAATGCCGGTGAAAAAAAGCACCAATCCAGTGATTAGGACGGCGTATAGTGCATGTTTATTCAGTTTCATCACCTAACCTTATCATTTCCTCCAGTAGCTTGAGGGTCTCCTGAGCTTCAGCTTCATCTACAACGTTTATAGCGTAGCCTGTGTGAAGTAACACATAATCGCCTACTTTTGCTTCTGGGGTGAGCATTATATTGATTCGACGTCTAACGCCAGCGATATCTACCTCGGCCTCAGCGCCCTGTATTGTAACGATCTGAACTGGAACAGCTAGGCACATAATTTTGTCCTTTCGTTTCAATTGAAATTGGCGATAACCGCCTGTCCTAGAGAGATGCCCCCATCATTGCATGGCACCTGCCTATGCGTTAGTACTGAAAAGCCAGCAGTTTCAAGCAAATCTAATACCCTTCCCGAGAGCAGGCGATTTTGGAAGACTCCTCCGCTCAAGGCTACCCGGTTTATTTTTGTGCTCTCAGCTATTAACTGGCACATGTCAAATATCATCTGGGCCACAGTAATGTGGAATCTGGCTGATATTTTAGCTTTAGAGACGCCCATAAACGAATCTTCGATGACAGCCGAAAGTAGCTCTTTGAGCTGTACAATGTATACGCCTTTATTCTCAGTTATACCATATGGGTAGATTTTGGTACCAGCCCGATCATCATCTTCATAAGCTATCATTTCAAGTTCGACTGCTGCCTGCCCTTCATAATCTATCTCACCCCGGACGCCTATCAAGGCAGACACAGCATCAAAGAGACGTCCCATGCTTGAGCATAGCGGTGAGTTAAGTCCCGTCTCGATTTGCCGTTTAATAAGCTCGATTTCAACAGCCTCAACTTGCTTTAGGAAACCTAGCTCGGGGCAGAGAGAGCCCTCTCCTAATAGCTTTATAATATAACCTATGGCTGTTCGATATGGTCTCTTAATAGCGGCAATTCCACCTGCTAGAGGTAGGTATTCAAGATGCCCCATTCTATTAAAGCTTTTGTAATCTGCCACCAGAAACTCACCGCCCCAGATGCGACCGTCAGAGCCATAACCGGTACCATCTAGAGCTACGCCAATTACTGGGGCTTCAACCTTGTTGTCGACCATACAGCTAACGATGTGGGCATGATGGTGCTGAACCGGTACGAGCTTAAGGTGGCTATACTGGCTACCCAGCTCCAGCGCATATTTGGTGGAAAGATATTCTGGATGCTGGTCGTGAGCAACGATTTCAGGGTGAATTCGGAACAGTTTTTTATATAAAGCGAAAGTAGTTTCGAAATGTTCCAACGTCTCTAAATTCTCCATATCACCGATATGCTGGCTTATGAAAGCGTAGTTATCTCTGGTCAAGCAGAAGGTGTTTTTTTCTTCGGCACCGCAGCCAAGTGTTTGCTTCGCATGGAAATTCAGATGTATCGGGTAAGGGGCATAGCTCCGGGCTCGCCGAATGAGCTGAACAGCACCATTTTGCACAAAAGTCACGCTGTCATCATACCTGGCGTATATATCACGATTATGGACGAGGAAATAGTCCGCAATCCCTGATAGCCGTCTCAGAGCCTCATCATTGTCCTTGGCAATCGGTTCCTCGCTTAGGTTGCCGCTGGTCATGACCAGTGGTAAGTTTGATTCTCTGAGGAGAAGGTGGTGTAATGGGGTATAAGGCAGCATTACTCCGAGGTATTTTAAATTTGGAGCTACTGCTTGACATATTGTGGATTCCGGCTTCCATTGTAACAGCACGATTGGGCTTTGCGGTGAGGTAAGCAATTTTTCTTCTGCTTCAGATATGTGGCAGTGTTTCTTGGCTTCGTTTATGTCAGCCACCATTATAGCCAGGGGTTTAAACGGACGCCTCTTTCTCTGTCGCAGTAATTCAACTGCCCTTTTGTTTGTGGCATCACAGGCAAGGAGGAAGCCCCCCAGGCCTTTTATAGCTATGATTTTTCCCTTTTTAAGAAAGTCACCGGTAGTGACGAGAATGTCAGGGGTTTTGATATGCTTTCCCTCGGCGTCGAGTAATTCCAGTCTCGGACCGCATGCCGGGCAAGCATTTGGTTGGGCATGAAAGCGCCTGTCTAACGGGTTATTGTACTCCGCCTCGCATTCGGGACACATTGTAAAAGAACGCATAGTGGTATTGGGGCGGTCGTAAGGGATGTCTTCAATTATGGTGAAACGGGGACCGCAGTTAGTGCAGTTGGTGAAGGGATAACGGTATCGTCTATCTTCTGGATTGAAGATTTCTTTGAGGCAGGCGTGGCAGGTGGCAATATCAGGCGACACCAGTTGATATTTACCCTCTTCGGCGATACTGTGCCGAATTTCAAAGTTAGAATAGTGTGCTGGCGGGTGATAGCTGACGGAGATGCTTTCTATGCGAGCTAATGGTGGTGCGTTATTCTCCAGCTCGGCGAGGAAAAGGTTCAAATCTTTGCTTTCTCCCTGGATTTCAATCTTGACGTCTTCAGAGGTATTGCATACCCAGCCTTTTAGGTTGTATTTCACGGCTAGCTGATAGACGAAAGGCCGGAAGCCAACCCCCTGAACTATTCCTTTAGCGCGAATTCGGGCCAGTGCCACAGTGCTGACTTTAGACATAGAACTCAAGACACATTTAGTAAATGCTTATACCCAGTGTTATGCTTTTGTCCTGAACCGGTATAAATATTTGATTGCATTTGGTATTGATGATGAAAACAAGAAGCGACTTCATCTGGCTCTTTTTCAATACCTTCCTTTCGCCTATGGTTTAGAATGACACTAAGGCGGCAGCCATATAAATTTTACTTGAAATGAAACGAATTAAGCAAAGGCATTAGGTTGGGTGCCATCCGGCCCCGTTATGTGGTGCTAGGCGGTTGTATATTTAGCATTTTTAATGGCTTCGACTACCCTCTGTTTTGCACCCATATAGGCTAGATAAATGGCGCTTTTGATTGCCTTAGCGCGGCTGCGCCCATGGCCTATGACAACATTTCCGTTCACACCGAGGAGATATGCTCCGCCATACTCCTTATAGTCCAGTTTCTTAATCACCGAGGTCATCTGCACGTAGTGTGCCAGAGCTGTCCCGGTAAGTTGCTGGTCAAGCTTGCAGGTCTTCTGCAGTTCCAGTAACTCCTGCACAATCTCTGAGTACCCTTCTACGGTCTTGACAACTACGTTTCCGGTGAAGCCGTCCGTAACAATGACATCGGCCTTGCCTCTCAGGAGATCATAGCCCTCAATGTTACCGATAAAATTTAAATCTGTCTTTTTCAATAACTGGTAGGTTTCCCTGGCCAGTGTGTTGCCTTTAATTTCCTCTTCACCGATGTTAAGCAGTGCCACTCTCGGAGAGGCTATACCGAAAACCTGCTGTGCCAGGATGTTAGCGAGCTGGGCAAATTGTACCAGGAAGATTGGCCGGCAGTTAGGGTTTACGCCGACATCAATTATAAAACTCGGCCGAGGCTGGTTGGCATCGAATACGGCGCAAACCGCTAAACGCTCGATGCCCGATACCATGCTCAGCCCGAAGAAGGAGGCAACTACTGTCGCCCCGGTGCTGCCGACGGAGACGAATCCGTCAGCGATGCCGTTTTTCAGTAAATTCACCCCAACCACTACTGACGAGCTAGGTTTGTTCTGAACTGCCTGTATAGGTTCTTCACCATCCCTTATCACATCGCTAGCGTGAACAATAGTTATATTTTTCTGTCTCCTGGAGTAACGTCTGAGTAACATTTCAAGGACAGGCTTATTGCCCACGAGGGCAATTTCTATAGGGTATTCTTTAACTGCCTCAATGGCTCCCTTGATCACTTCGCGTGGAGCGTAGTCACCACCGGCAGCATCTACTGCAATTAACATTTGCTTTTTGCCTCAAACATTTTTCTCTAATAAGTTCACACTAAACTTGAAACATTATCGGGTAAATCAAGACTTTAGCGACTCCACCTGGTTTTGTCAAGGTAAGGAAGGGCTATCCAGGGCATGTAATTCATTTTGAATTCTTTTAGTTTTGAAAAAGCTGAAGACAAAAGTTTATAATGCACAGGCTTGGGTCACGGAGGTATTCCGCATTTTGCATGAATTGGCCATAACCCAGAATATAATCGATATTGTCCTTAGCGAGGCAAAGGCAGCCGGGGCGGGTAAAATTACCAAGATAAATCTGGTAATTGGGGAGCTGTCTGGGGTGGTAGCTGAGTGTGTGCAATTTTATTTCGACTTTTTGAAAGAAGGTAATATGGCGCAGGAAGCCACTATTGATTTCAGGTTGGTGCCTGCTGAGGTGAGATGCCGGGATTGTAAAACTAGCTTTAATCTGCCAAATTCCACCTGGGTCTGTACTAATTGTCAGGGCACCAGCCTCGAAGTGCTCAGCGGAACCAGCTGTTATATAGAAAGTATTGAAATTGAATAATAGTTACTAACTTTATTCCGAGGGAAGTTATGAGACGCGTAGAGGTTTTAAAGAGTATTACCAGTGCCAATGATGCCATAGCTGCTCAAAATAGGCAGATATTTGACGAACGTGGCATACTGGCCATCAATCTTATGTCCTCGCCGGGTGCCGGCAAAACTAGTCTTATCCTAAGGTCGATCGAACATCTGAGAGATGCGCTGAAACTGGCTGTTATTGAAGGTGATGTAGCGTCTAAAATAGATGCTGATAAGATAGATAAGCAGGGAATTCCGGTTGTTCAGATAAACACGGGTGGGGGTTGCTCCTTGGAAGCTCATATGGTTGCAACAGCTTTAAAAAAGTTGCCCCTTGAGAACATTGAAGTGTTGTTTATTGAGAATGTGGGCAATCTTATTTGCCCTGCCGGATTTGCCCTAGGAGAGCACAAGAAGGTGGTTATTTCCAGCATACCTGAAGGCGATGATAAACCTATGAAATATCCTGTTATGTTTACCGAATCCGATATTTTAGTAATCAACAAGATTGATCTCTTGCCTCACTTTGAGTTTAATTTGGTAAACTTTCGGAAAGTAGTCAAAGGGCTGAACCCACGGGTAAGGATATTTGAGGTTTCCTGCAAGACTGGGACGGGATTGGACGCCTGGCGTGACTGGATAGTATCTGAGGCAAAAAGAATTGGCAAGCCTTGAGACAAGACATAGAAATACCGGTAACTATTTCAATCTGCCACGGTGCATAGCTCCTTCAGTTCGGCGGGCAGTTTGTTTTTGTCATTTGTTATTGGCGGTATGGCTGCCATTTGGTAGTTTTTCTCGAGTATTAACTGCCCATCCTTGCTGAACAGAAATTTCAGAAAAACTACTGCCAGATCAGGACGTGGAGCATTTTGTGGGATGGTAAGCCCGTAAGCGACCGGCCCTCCTTTTATCACGGTTGTTGTCCCTGGCTCATTGCCGACTATTTTTACCCTTGCCGTAGCATAAAAGTCCTTCAATTTGAATTCGGACAGGTCGATTTCAACCGGTAGTTCAACGTATTTGAGACCATGCTGCTTGGCTAGGGAAAAATATCCAAACGCATAGTCCAGGTCGCCTGACTTGAGCAATGGGATTAAGTCTACTTCTTTGGGCCTTATCACTTTCTTTCGGGTGTTCGCGATATTCAGACTTTGATAAAGGCCGGCGCTGTTATAGTATTTTTCAGCCAGTTGCCATAGCATCAGTGTTCGGTAGCCACAAGGGTCTTGGTTAGGGTCGCTATGCCCGTACCGCACGCCGTCACGAACTAGGATCTCGAACCAGTTCATCTTGTCTATTTCATCTTTGAATTTGGACTGGTTGGTATAGCAGATTACCATTCGGTTATAGGCAAAGATTATGTACCAGTCAGCGAATTGTGGGAACATCATTTCAGTGATAAGGGTATAATCAGATGAGGCCAGTATATCGGCTCTCTTGCCTAGCTCAGTAATCTGGCGTATGGCACTTCGGCTGCCCAAGGCCGCCCGCTCTATCTTCACGCCGGGGTAAACGTTATTAAATGTTTTTGCTGCATCAGCGAACGGGGCAGCTAGGCTGCCAGCATGATAAATGGTAAGGTTGCCTTCAAGCGGACGAGGTTGTTTTGGTTGCGAACACTTCGGCGCAAAGACGAGTGCTGTCAGGATGGCTATGGCTACGAACGCCAGCCCTATCCTGAGGAATGTTATAGCCTTGTCCGCTTTAAATTTCACTTTCAACTTATTGCCCATGTAGTTATAAACCTTGACGTGTCGCTTATTATCAAGTTTTCGGTGACTTTTTTTAGCACATGTGATGCGACCTCTTTTAAGTTTGCCCCGGACAGGCTAAAGTCCTGCAGCTACATTGTTTCCTCACCATTTGCCGACTAGAATACGTGAACCGCCGAAGCCTTAAAAGTCAGGTAAACCTCTTTACCGTTAGCTAATTCCATCTCCTCAAAGGAACGGCGGGTAACAAGGCAGATAAAGTCTGGTGGCACGGTCACAGTCAGCAGTAGCGTCGCCCCTTTGTCATCTATTCGGCTTATGACCCCGCGCAAACAATTACGGGCGGTGGACTTAAACGGCTCTGTTGAAATGAGGATGTCTTCAGGCCTTATGGAAGCGTGAAGTCTGCCCCTCAAACGGGTTGTCACAGCAATTTCTATGCCATCGACATTAATAAGGGCACATTCGTCATCGCCATCCCTGACGTCTCCGGCGAAAATATTTCGAGTCATAGCAAAACTAGCTACGAATTGTGAATTGGGCTGCCGGAATATTTGTTCTGCAGTGCCTGTCTGAACTATGTGACCGTTGCTCATAACGGCAATTCTGTCTCCCAGCGCTACTGCTTCCTCAAAATCGTGGGTGACGTGAATGGTGGTTATATTCAGGCGGCCGTGTATCTGTCGTAGTTCGTGCTGAATATTTTCTCTGGTCTGGGGATCAAGGGCGCTTAATGGTTCGTCGAGAAGTAGTACCTTTGGCTTAACGGCTAATGCCCGAGCCAGGGCTACCTTTTGGCTTTCGCCGCCGCTAAGGGTATCCGGTCTCCGCTCCAGGAGATGGGATATGTTCAGCAAGCCTGCCAACCGGTCAAGTATGGCCTTTGTTTCATGCTTGGGCCGTTTCTGCAACTTTAGACCAAAAAGGATGTTCTCTTTTACCGAAAGGTGGGGGTAGAGGACATAATCCTGATAAACAACGCTAATGTCCCGTTTTTCCGGTGAAAGGCTGGTTATTTCCCGTCCATCTAACCATATCTTACCGCTTTTGATATTATGGAGTCCGGCAATGGACTCTAGAAGCACCGTTTTTCCTGCCCCGGTTGGCCCCAGGACAATAAAATACTCTCCCCTCCTTACTTCTAGATTGATGTCTCGAAGGTGAAAATCGGTAAGGTCAACTGACAGATTTTTGACTTCAATCATGGCTTCACGCCTCTACAAGCGAGAGTCCTAAACCCTATGAATATAGCCAGACAGATCATTATGAGCAAGGCCGCTACCGGTACGGCATAATCAAGACCGAACTGCTCAAATCTATCGGCAATCAAAATTGATGCCACCATGGGATGGTAGGCAAGTATCATTACGGCGCCGAACTCGCTTATTCCTCTTGCCCACATCATTATGTTACCGACGAGTATGCTTCGCCAAGCTAAGGGCAATGAAACGCGAAGAAAGGTCTGCCATGGAGAGGCGCCCAGGGTACGGGATACCCTTTCCAGCCTGATGTCCACGCTCTTGAACCCCTCCTTAGCCGAGTTTATCAAAAATGGAATACTGACAAAGAGCATGGCTATAACGATACCAGCTATTGAATCAACGAAGGTGACACCGATGAGGCTGAAAAGTTTGCCACCCAGGAAGTCATGCCCGAAAACAAAAAGGAGAGCGATGCCAGCAGCAGCGTGTGGGATAACGATAGGCACATCGATTAGTGCCTCTACCATCCTCTTTCCAGGAAAATCGAAACGTGCCAAGACGTAGGCGAGGGGGACACCAAATACCGTTCCGATAAGCGTGGCAATCAGGGCAGTGTACAAGCTTAACCATATCGCGTTTCTTACATCGTCATCAAGCAAAGTATTAAACAATACTGCTGGGCTGGATGAGAATACTGTTTTGGCCAGAGGTAAAATGATAAAAAGGATAATTATCAGACCGAGGAGAGTAAAGGTAATCGTCATTGTGTTGACTGAAATCTGTCTCAGCGGTGATATTGAGTTTGGCATCATGTAGTCTCCTAAGAGTTCAATTTATGGCACCCAAAAATAAAAGACACCCCGGAAAGGAGGCGTCTTTAAACCAGAGTCGTCAGCTCTCCTTTCCAAGTATGGGAGGCGTCACCGTTTCCAGTAACACCCTATCGGCCCTTGCCCATAGCTTTTACCTTTAGGGCGAGAGGCTCGGAAAGCTCGATATCCTTTGAGCTGATTATAACATTAGGAAATTTGTGCTTACAAATTCTACCGTTCCACGGAAATTGATGCCCACTGAGCTTAATGCTAATGTATCCCGGCACGGAAGGCGTTGCCGATGACTGATAAACCGCACATAGTATCACCAACAGCAGGGTGGTATGTAGCGCAGGCAGTAAAATATTTTTTCGCTATATTTCCGTCTCTACTGGCTTTGGTGGCCCTGATTTTGACAATTACCTATCGCTGGTGGGCGGCTTTTGTCCTGCCGAGTGTTCTAGCTGCTACAGGTGAAGTCATGTTAAAAGCACTCTTGCTGGCATCAGGCGTTCTTCTTTATTCCGGCTGCCGTAGGCACATGGTTTCTTGATTCGTACAGTTGCTAGGTGCAAGCGTCTGGAGAACCAACTGGAGTTCGATACACACTTCTTTGATGCAGCTACCGATTCAATCATTGCGCACGATTTGGCTGGCAATTGTATTTAAGTCAACGAAACTGCCTGCCAGTCTCATGGTTAGGAAAAAAGAGCTCTTAAGTATAAACATTTATCAACTTCATGCTCCAGAGTTCATCAGGATTGCTCAGGCGGTGACAAACGAGTTGCTGGAAAAAGGTGAAGCGAAATTTGAATCAGTTCATATACGTAAGGATAAATATTTGATGCCCGCTGAGATTCATAGCCGTGTCATCAGATCAGGTGGGCAAAGGCTGATACTCAGTTCTATCCGTGATATTACCGACCGCAAGCGGACCTAGGAAGCACTGAAGCAGAGCGCCGAGAAGTTGCGGAAGGCAATGGAAGGTACTATTCACACTACTACCCTGACCACTGAAATGAAAGACCCGTATACTGCTGGCCATCAGCACCGTGTGGCAAAGTTGGCCTCTGCCATAGCTTGGGAGCTTGGCCTGTCTCATCAGCAGATTGAAGGGCTACGCTTTGCCGGAAGTTTGCACGATATCGGCAAAATTTATGTGCCTGCTGAAATTTTGCCAAGCCAGCCTGTTTGAGACAGAGTGAGATAAATCTGGTTAAAGATTATGCCCAAATGGGATATGACCTGCTTAGGACTGTAGAATTTCCCTGCCCTGTGGCTCAGATAGTGCATCAGCATCACGAGAGGATAGATGGCTCAGGATATCCTTTAGGGATTAAGGATGAAGAGATCCTCATCGAAGCGAAGATTTTGGGTGTAGCTGATGTCGTTGAGGCTATGTCATCCCATAGGCCTTACGGTCCAGCTTTTAGCTTGGAGAAGGCGCTGTTAGAAATCCTAAATAAAAAGGGAACACTTTATCCCGCTGAAGTGGTTGATGCCTGTGTAACGCTTTTTAACCACAAAGGCTTCAAATTTGCTTAGCCTTTAAAAAGACAAACCAAGCCGCCCTCTTGATCGATAGTGGAAGGAAAAGCCAGTTGAATTTGCAGGACAAACTTGATATCTGCGAGTTTCTCTGATTGCCACTGCCAACATCTATGGACAATCGGCAGCTCATCGGAAAGTATTTCGGAACTTAAAGTTAAGGTAAGCCTTTCGGATAAAAAACCACAATCAAGTGTTATCTTGTGGACAAAATAAAAATATAGGTGCTCAAGAACGCCCCGAGATAACTAGTCCTCTGCATAAAAGGCAAGTGCTAGCGTTCCCCGGCCGGTAGCATAACCCATAATAGGGCTGAAATCGGTGACAAAAATTTCAACGCAGTTAAATTCAGTAGCCACCCTTGTTTTAAGCCTATCCGCTTCTTCGATGGCGTCAGCGTGCATAACAGCCACATGAACCATCCTGGAGTTCCCCACGTGCCTTCGCATCATCTGGAGCATTTTTTCAATTCCATTCTGTTTAGTCCTCACGACTCCGGCGAAATGTATACCTCCGTTGCCACTGGTCAGGATAGGTTTCACTGACAGCAGCGAGCCTACTTCGGAAGCAACTTTGGGTATCCTTCCAGTCCTGTAAACGTGGCGGATGGTTTCTAGGAGGCCGACAAAGCTGACACGCTCCCTAACCCTGTTGGCTATTTCAATCACTTCTTGGAAGCTTTTCCCCTCAGTAGCAGCTCGAGCTGCTGCGAGAGCGATAAGACCTTCGGCCGCAGCAGCAGTCTGGCTATCTAGGACATAGACTTCAATGTGCGGCAACTTATCACTAATTATTTCTTTGGCAATTTGGGCACTGGTGTAAAACATGCTCAGTTTTGAGGATATGGTGACTACCAGGATACTCTGAACATGCTCACTAAGCTCCTGGTAGACTCTAACATAGTCCTCTGGGGAAGCTGCAGAACTCTTCCAGAATTCTGGAGCTTTTTCAAGAAACTCATAAGCCTGAGCCGGACTTATATCCAAAAAGTCGCGATAAACGTGGCCATTTACGAATATATTAGCCGGGACTATTTTGATGCCATATGCCTCAGCTTGGTCCTTTGTGATACAGGCGATACTGTCAACGACAATCCCAATTCTACCCATACGAAGCAAAATACCCTACTTTAATACCTCGGCTACCGATGCTATTGTAGCACGACATAAAAAATCTGTCAATAGGGCGAATTGCCTCGATATACTCTCGTATGCTGTTTCGTGTCATCTTCCTCCTTTTTGGTAACAAATTTTTGAGGCAACGATACCACTCTCGGTAACAATAATTATGAGGCAATTCGCGCCCTTGACACTACAACGTGGAAAGACTAAAATTTGTTTTTGTTGGTTAATCACTGTTTTTAAGGAAGGGGTGATATCGTGTGCCCGAAGTAAGACTTGCGCCGGGGGAGACGTTTGAGAGCTTGCTGCGACGGTTCACCAAGAAGGTGCAACAGGAAGGTATAATCAGTGAAGCCCGCCGTCGTGGGTTCTACGAAAAGCCCAGTGTGAAACGAAAACGGAAAGAAGCGGCAAAAAGGCGCAAAAGTGCTAGGAGCAGCTAGAAAATGACTCTGGCTGAAAAAATTAGAAGTGACTTAGAACGTTCAATAAGGAAAGAAGACAAACTACGGTGTCTGGTACTGCGTTCACTTTTGTCCAGCATGAGAAATGCCGAAATTGCCCAACAGAAGCCATTGGACGACGCTGGTATAATAAGTGTCATTGAAAAGGAAGCCAAGATGCGGCGTGAGAGCATTGAGGCTTTCGAGAAGGGCAACCGTCCCGATTTGGTGGCTAAAGAGAAAGCAGAGCTGGCGGTACTTACGGAATATCTGCCGGAACAGATGAGCCGTGAAGAGATTGTGGCTGCGGCTCGCAAAGTGATAGCTGAACTGGGGGCAGCAGGACCGAAAGACAAGGGTAAAGTTATGTCCCAACTAATGCCCAAGCTTAAAGGAAGAGCTCAAGGGCAAGAAGTGAGTGACATCGTTTCACAACTTCTGAGCAGCACATAGGTCTTGAATTGGTGCTCTTTCGTCATGGATAATGTTGGCGGCAGGAAGTGCCGCCATCTTTATTATTTCAGGATACCTAATCATGAGGTTTGGCATAGTCGTTTTCCCGGGCACATGGAGTGATAGAGACTGTTATTACGCTGTCAAGGATATTCTGGGACAAAAGGTTGACTACATCTGGCATAAGGAGACCGATCTCTCTGAATATGACTGCGTTATTTTGCCTGGCGGTTTTTCTTACGGTGATTACCTTAGGCCCGGGGCTATAGCACGTTTTTCTCCCGTCATGGCATCTCTCGAGCGATTTGCGTCTGAGGGGAAGCTTGTTATCGGCATCTGCAATGGGTTTCAGATTCTATGCGAATCCGGGCTCCTACCCGGGGCACTGTTACGCAACGACCATCTGGAATACCGTTGCCAGTGGGTATACCTTAAGGTAGAAAACAATGACTCGCCCTTTACATCCCGTTGCCACAATGGACAGGTGCTTAAGATGCCTATATCACACTACGAAGGCAGGTACTATGCAGATGATGTTACACTGGCTGAACTGGAAGTTAGTAACCGCATTGTTTTCCGTTACTCAACGCCAGCCGGTGATGTAGCTGAGTCAGCTAATCCTAATGGTTCACTAAATAACATCGCAGGTATCATTAACAAAGAGGGTAACGTTCTGGGGATGATGCCACATCCTGAGCGCGCCTGCGAGCCTCTACTGGGCAGTAGCGATGGTAACTTAATCTGGGAGTCAATAATTGCCAGTATCAAAAGAAACCCTTGATGAAATCGCTTTAAGTGAAAAAGAATACCGGCTCATAGTGGAGTGTCTAGGTAGAGAGCCGACTGAAGTGGAGCTAGGTATGTTCGGTGCGCTATGGAGCGAGCATTGCGGCTACAAGCACTCCAAAGCATTGCTCAAAAACTTTCCATCAAGAAATAAGCGCGTCATGGTCAAGCCAGGCGAAGAAAACGCTGGAGTGGTGGACATAGGTGATGGGTTGGTGCTGGTAATGAAGATTGAGTCTCACAACCACCCCTCAGCGATTGAGCCATATCAAGGAGCGGCGACCGGGGTGGGGGGTATTGTTCGCGATATTTTCACCATGGGAGCCAGACCAATAGCTTTACTTAATTCACTTCGCTTTGGGCCGCTGACTGAACCTCGCAACCGTTATCTTTTCAGTGGTGTGGTCGGTGGTATTGCCGGATATGGCAACTGTCTTGGGATACCTGACATCGGTGGTGAAATTTTCTTCGCCGATTGCTACTCGTCCAATCCGCTGGTCAATGCACTGTGCCTCGGCATTGCTGAAGCCAGGCACTTGGTGAAGGCAAGAGCCTGTGGAGAGGGAAATCTTCTGATGCTCGTAGGAGCTGATACTGGGCGCGACGGACTACATGGCGCTTCTGGGCTGGCGTCAAGAACTTTTGAGGAGGAGCGTGAGTTAAGGTCGACTGTCCAGGTAGGTAATCCTTTTCTGGAGAAATTGCTTATAGAAGCGTGCCTTGAGCTTGCTGAAACCGATTGGATTGCTGGCATGCAAGATTTAGGCGCTGCTGGACTTACCAGTGCAGCGGTAGAATCGGCAGCTAGGGGTGGTGGTGGCATCGAAATAGACGTGCTAAAAGTGCCACGCCGTGAAAAAGGCATGACCCCTTACGAGGTCATGCTGTCTGAATCCCAGGAAAGGATGCTGGTGGTAGTGAAAAAAGGGTATGAGGAAAGGGTAAGGGCAGTTTTTGACCGATGGGAGCTACCATCGACTATAATCGGCCATGTTACCGGAGATGGTTTAGCCAGAATTAAAGAAGGGGAAAAAGTAGTAGCTGAAGTGCCGGTAAAATTGTTGACCTCACCACCTGTCTACAAACGACGGGTTGGGAAACCTGACTGGCTGGAAAGGCTCCAAGCTTTTGACGTGACTTCGGTCTCTGATTTACCACCTAGAAAAGCAGGCGCGACCCTTCTGCGTTTGTTGGCATCGCCTAACATAGCGAGCAAACACTGTGTGTACCGCCAGTATGATCACCAGGTAGGTAACAACACGGTGGTTCTGCCTGGCAATGATGCTGCTGTATTGCGCCTTAAGGGAACAAAGAAGGCCATCGCCCTAACCACTGATGGCAATGCCCGCTATTGCTATGTGAATCCTTATCTTGGAGGTGTCATTGCTGTAGCTGAGGCAGCCAGGAACCTGGTGTGCAGTGGCGCTCAGCCTCTGGCCATCACAAACTGCCTCAACTTCGGCAATCCGGAGAAGGATGACGTGTACTACCAGCTAAAAGAGTGCATTAATGGTATGGCTCGAGCTTGCCGGGAGTTGAAAATCCCAGTTATCAGCGGCAACGTCAGCCTATACAACGAGACCAGAGGCGAAGCCATATATCCAACGCCTGTAGTGGGAATGGTGGGGCTTATCGAGGATGTAACCAAATGCTGCACATCTGGATTTAAATATGAAGGTGACATTGTATTTCTGCTGGGAGATACTCGGATGGTTGACTCCAGTATTGGCAGCAGCGAATATCTGGCATTGATCCACGGTATAATAAAGGGAGACCCGTACATTGACTTGGGAATGGAGAAGCGTCTACAACGATGCTGTCTGGAAGCAATCAGAAGAGGAATTATAAACTCGGCCCATGATTGTTCTGAAGGTGGACTGGCAGTTGCTCTGGCCGAAAGCTGCTTACTTGGTGATTTGGGTTTTGTCAGCAATGACCTGGAAATAGAAGGCAGGCTCGATGCAGCTCTTTTTGGTGAGGCACAGTCGAGGATTATAGTGTCGTTAGCTCCCGGACACGTCCGGAAACTGGAAAAGCTGGCGGCCCGGTGGCAGATAGGGGCTAAAGAACTTGGCACAGTAGGTGGCAGGAGACTAATACTAAAAGATTACATGGATCTATCGCTTAAGCGCATGGGGGAGGCATGGTGGGGTGGGCTGGAAAGTTGTTTAAGGAGGTACTGATTTGGCTGAAATTTGTCCCTTTTCAGGCGTACTTTATAATCAGGAAGTTGTGGGAGACCTAGCATCAGTTATCTGTCCTCCATATGATGTTATCTCTCCAGAAGAGCAAAAAGCCTACTACGAGAAAAGCGAGTATAATGTTGTGCGCCTTGAGCACGGGATGCAATTTCCCAGTGATACTGAGAGCGATAACAAACACACGAGAGCCAGGGCCACCTTCAACAGGTGGCTACATGACCGTGTGCTGGTGGTAAATCACGTGCCCTCTTTTTATATTCATGAGCACACGTTCACTCACCAGAACATTAGAAAAAAACGGCTTGGGCTGGTGGCCTGTGTTAGGCTGGAGCCCTGGGAGAAAAAGATCATACTCCCTCACGAAGATACCGTATCAGGGATTAAGAGCGACCGTTTGGATCTGATGCGAGCCTGTGCCGCTAATTTTAGCCCGTTACTTGGCCTCTACGAAGATCCGGGACTGCGGGTCACCAAACTGCTAACTTCTCAGATTAGTCGAAAGCCTGTGATCGACTTCACTGATTCAGGTGAAAGACATAGGCTCTGGGTTGCCAACGAACCTGAGTTTGTCCAGCGAGCAAGCCACTTTATGGCCTCGAAACCCATTTATATCGCTGATGGGCACCATAGGTATGAGACAGCATTAGCTTATCGGGACGAGAGGCGACAAAGTAGTTTATCGTTTACGGGTGAAGAAGCCTTCAACTTTGTCATGATGACGTTAGTGTCTTTTTCTGATTCTGGACTAATAGTGCTACCAGTTCACCGCCTGTTACAAAATATATCTACAGAGACTCTGGTGGAATTTAAGACCTACGTGGGAAAGCTATTCGAAGTCCAATCAACCCCGTTGGACGGAGCCAATTTACCTGAGGTAAGCGGCGCAATTACAAAGGTTGTAGGACTGGAACCCGGCAAAATGACCGCCTTGAGGCTCCGGCATTCAGCATCACTGCTGAAAGAAATGCCACAAAATCGCTCTCAGGCTTACAAGAGTCTGGAGGTCAGCATTGTCGAGCATCTGCTTATAGACTGGCTGCTGGCACATGACAAGAATGTCAGTGTATCTTACAGTCCAAATGCTTTACAGGTCCGAAAACTGGTGGAAAGTGGCCAGTATCAGCTGGCCTTTCTGCTCAATCCTATCCCGGTGTCAGTCATCAAAACGGTAGCCGATGCAGGCGATAGGATGCCAGGAAAATCGACCTATTTTTATCCCAAGCTTCCCACCGGTTTGGTCATGAACCGTCTCGAGGGAAAGTTATTATGACAGCTGTCCCTCTTTAGTGTTATCTAGTAACTGATATACATAGTACCAATATTATCTTGTGTTGTCAATAGCGTGACGGGTCACAGCCGAAAACCGTGGTAAGTTATGAACTTGACGGTTTAAATATTCCAGATGCCTTAAGCCTTACTCAGGCGACAAGGTATACCTCTTAGATAAGTGGAACCTACTGCTGGTTCTGCGGGAGAACCGGAATCGGTAAGCACGTTAAAGTTGCTTTCTTGCCATCCGTAGAGAGTTTCCTTGCCTCTTTCGGGGTACCACCATCCGTACTCAGCAAATACCACCCTGGGATCAAGGTCTCGATTAAATTTGATCCTTTGCTGTATTTTACCCTTGTGTGTCTCAATCCAGGCATAGTCGCCCTCATTAAGCATCAGTTTGGCAGCAGTTACCGGGTTAATTTCTACAAAAGGCTCCCTGGATTTTTTCCTGAGGCTTGATATGTTACGATAGGCTGAATGGAAGAAGTAAGGACTTTTAGAACTTGTGAGCACCAGTGGATAATCAGCGGAGGGGGGCAATGGGTCAATATAGGTTGGAAGCGGTGAATATCCCATGTTCTCGAGTTGTTTTGAATATATCTCCACTTTGCCTGAAGGTGTTCGAAAACCTTCCTCTTCGTACTTTCGGTAACGTTTCTCACCAACAATTATGCCTTTCTCCTTGAGTTGCTCAAAGGTTATTCCCAAAGGGCTAAGAATCTCATCCAGAGATTGTTCCACATCTTTCCAGAAATACTCGGAGAAGCCCAGTCGCTTTGCCAGCTCATTGATGATTTTGATGTCTGGCCAGCATTCCCCAATAGGGTCAACTATGCGGGGACGGGCAACGATTGTGCCATAGCGCAGTCCATAATAACCGATCTCGTCATACTCCAGAAAAGTAGCAACTGGTAGTACAAGGTCTGCGAGTTCAGCGGTGGAAGTCATGAAAATGTCGCTGACCATGAGAAATTCCGTTTCTCTCAAAGCTTCATAGATTTTTCGCGAATCGGCGAAACTCAATAAGGGATTTGTTCCGAAAAAAAGCATTGCTTTAACAGCATAAGGGCTCTGTTCGAGGATAGCCTTTGGAATTAATTGTCTGGGCACAAAAAAGTTTCTTTGAGCAATTTTAAATTCAGCCCCGAGCATCTCTTTTTGTATTTCCTCCCTCATATTTGCAAGCAGGAATTCGGCGGGACGCTTTAGGCGCGGCAAAGTTGGTATAACCTCTCCACCAGGGATGTCGATATTTCCCGTTATAGCTTTAACTGTTGCGATGGCGCGGGAAGATTGAAAGCTATCTGGAGAATGGTCAAGGGCATTCCCTTGGAGAATTACAGCAGGTTTGTGCTCGGCATATGTGCGAGCCATTTCTCTGATGATTTCCGTAGTGAGCCAAGTAATATTGCCTATGTCCTCCAGATTCACCTTCTTAAGGTGTTCTTTAAGGTCCTCAAATCCCACAGTATACTTAGCCACGAAGTCAGCATCGTATAATCCCTCCTCTACGATAACCTTCAAAACACCTAAGGCTAAGGCGGCATCACCACCGGGCCTTATTCTGATCCAGAGATGGGCTTTCTTCGCGAGTTCTGTCCTTTTGGGGTCGATTACTATAATTTTAGCATTGGCATCTATGACCTTCTGTATCCAAAATCTGGTTCCGATGCCGCCAGCGTTGGTTACCAAGGGATTTATACCCCATAATACAAGGCATTTCGGAGTGTGGTCGAGATCTGGATAGCTCGGAGAGCCGTAGGTGAAGGAATAGCCTAGTTCTCTGGGCATATGACATACATTTGCTGCGGTAGCTACATTCGGCGTGCCAATTAGACTGGCCAGACGATGGGCAAAAAATATTTCAAGCCCTTTAGGTGAGCCAAGCCCGAAAAGAATTGCTTTAGCACCATACTTTTTCTTAGCTGCCGATATACTTTCGGCAGCATAGTTTAAAGCCTCGTCCCACGAAGTCCGTTGCCAAGTGCCATCTCCACGTGCGCCCCTCCTGATTTTGGGATAAGTAAGCCTTTCCGGATGATAAAGCAGTTCAAGAAGGGCACGTCCTCGGTGACATATGAAACCGCGACTGGTTGGACAATCTGGGTCCCCTTCGACTTTTACTGCCTTATTTCCTTCCACTGTGAACAACAGCCCGCAGCCGCCGTCGTCCATACGGGAACAAAAGGTACGTAATCGTTTTCTTTTGTCCGACATTTTTCTCTCCTGTTGTCAGGTTATCGTTTGCATAGAGACCTCATACCCAATTGCTGAAATCGTTAGTGTTGAACGAAATAGCTAGTTGGCATGTGATACTCCCTTTTCACCTCACAGAGTAAAGGAAGTGGTATATGAAAAGGTAAAACTGGACAGTCTCGAAGATAACGTTCCACATATTGGATAACCTCAGCTTGAGAAGGTCTTCGACACGGACGTGATAGAACTGATGGAAAATCCTGTAGTAAATCTTATTTTCTTGATTCACGGCCTGAGCAAGCTTGACAGACTCGACCCAGGGTATAACGTCATCAGTGAAGGTGTGTATGATGGCTATTTTCGCATGAAGTTGGTCGATCTTCAAATGCGGTGATAGGTTATCCAAGGCCTGGCGAAGATCGAAATGAAGCTTGGTCCATAGTTCTCTTGCACGAGCCGGGTCGCGACTGGCAAGCAGCTCATGCAAAGCCTGCCCTTCCGGAGAGAGTTTACTCTGGGCAAAATCTGCAGAACCTCCGCTGAAAATTTCTTTGAGATGAAACTTCTCCGGGGAATCAGGTATAAATTCAGTGAGCCAGGCTGGGAGCTTTTCTGTCAAAACGCTACGGGGTTCCCAGGGTACAGGCTGTTCTTCGTTATTAATGTAGTGTTTCGTAATAACGGACTGCAGCCAGTCGTTAATATTGTAATAGCCGCCCCAGAAGCCGATAATAGCTACATTACGGCTGATGCTTGGTTCAGCGGCAGCCAGTAATACCAATGGCGCGCTAAGGCAGACGCCCAACATCCCTATCCTTTTGTTGCAAAATTCCTGCTCCGAAAGATACTTGAAGCTGGCGACTAAGGTTTCGATATCATCTGGATGAAGCTGGAATTTGGCCAGGTTATCAAGCTGAGGTACCAGAACAACGTATCCGGCACGGGCCAGGCTCGGGCCGGCCAGCAATAAAGCTGGGTCATCCTTGCCGTCTCTTACAGCACCATGGGCTAGGATTATGCCCGGGTGTTGTCTGATGCCAACAGGACGATACAGGTTGGCAATGATTTCTCGATTATTGCAGGGATAGGTTACCTGGGAGATAACGAAGCCTCTGGGGATAGCACTGGCTTTCCATTTATAGCTGACACCCAAGTCAATCAATAATACAGTTGTTTTGAGACCAGTCTGAACTGGTCTGGTAAATAGAGCTGAGACCAGCAAAGCAAGGACTATTAAGATGAGCAATATCCACTGCCACCACATAGCCATTACCAAGTATCATCTCGCCAGTACGTTACTTCGACGGCACAGGCTCGTGGGCCTTTCTACCGTACACCTTCTCATAAGCTTTACAGTATGGACAGATACCACCCTCAACGTTCTTTACCAACCAAAAGGCAACTCCCCTTTGCTTTTTTCTAGCATGTGTGCACACCGGGCACTCCACGCACCGCTGTGCTCTAAACCTGTCTCTGTCTGCTATGTCCTGCCTCATAGAGTTACCTCCATCTATGCGGAGATGATCTGTCTATCGTCGCTTGCAGGAAGAGTAGCATCTGTCCGAATGCGTGTCAACGGCAATAATGGGACTGTTTGCTGGCAATTAATTCTGGTGTCGTCATTATCTCTAGAAGCTGGTGATTTTGTATAACTTGTGATATAGTTTCCACGGGAGGTGTCTACTGGTAGTGCGACTGCTTAGATTGAGGAGGACAGGGCTATGACCACAACTACACCTGAGAAACCGAAATTTGCCATTAAAGAGCCGAAGAATCTTTCCCCACGGATTCAGTGGCTTCGCGACTATTACTTTCAGGGTCTTCGCCGAAAGTGGAATAATGAATTTATAAGCTGGACAACGGGGACATCGTGGGATTTCCAGTTCCGTGAAGGGCAGTATTACATTGTCCCTGAGACATATGCCTTCTTTTCCACCTTTACTGGTGCCTTTAAACAGACAGCACGGAAAGTGAAATTACACCCTGACTTCTGGAAATGGAGTCTGCCGGAGCGTCATGCCTGGTTTGTTAAAGAGGTGATGGTGAACTACATGCCGCACGAGATTTTGCCCGGTGACCTGATTGCTGGCGGGCGCTTCAATTTACAAACCTCTACCTGTCTAAATAAGAAGGAGGCAAAACAATACAGGAAGCTGGTCTACGGCAAAAATGGAGTCCGAGCCGCCATATTGTGGTTTCATAATCATGGCTATGGAAATGTCGGAGCTACCAGTGGTCACCTTATCCCGGACTACAAAAGAGTAATTGAAGAAGGCTGGAAGAGCATTTTTGCTGATATTAACAGGTACTATGAAGCGCTTTCTCCAAGAGACAAAAAGGGCAAGAAGGGCGGGCAACTAAGGGCTATGCTGACCGCAGCTACCATGGCCCGTGATGTAGCCGCAAAGTACAGCCAGGTATGTAATGACCTTGCTGCTGAGGAGACTGATAAGACCAGAAGAAGCGAGCTGCTACAGATGGCTGAGATGCTTAAAAGGGTACCCTGGGAGCCAGCGCAGACTTTCTGGGAAGGGGTGCAGTCTCTGTGGCTGACCCACATGCTAGTGATGAGCGATGAAAGTTATCCCGGCCCTGGGCTCTCCTTCGGCAGGATAGACCAATATCTATATCCTCTGTGGCGAAAATCGATCAATGAAGGCATGGAAAGAGAGTTTGGCAAAGAGATATTGAAATGCTTCTGGATTCACTGCAATACCGTCTATGATGCTATGATCCGCACCGGCGGTAATCAGGGCATAACCTCTGGTTTCGGTCAGGTGGTTACTCTCTCTGGCATGGGGCCGGGTGGTAAGGACATGACCAATGACCTTACTTATGCCATGCTCGAGGTTATAGATGAACTGGCGCCGATTCTGGAGCCGAAACCAAACGTCAGGCTGCACAGAAATACGCCTGATGAGCTCTATGACAAGATTATAGACATGATTTCATCAAGCCAGGGAGCACCCTTCCTCCTAAATTTTGATGAGCGTGCCATTGCGGGTATGCTGAGAGAAGCCAGAAAAGCTGGTGTTGAGCATCTCATCAACGAAAGTAATGTCCATGATTACGCGCCGGTTGGTTGTCTAGAGAACACCATGTGCGGCAATGACCGCTCGGGAACCGTTGACATCAACCTTAATCTGCTCAAGGCGGTGGAGCTAGCACTTACCGGTGGCTACGATTTGGTGCCCTACACCGACCCCATGACAAACAAGACAGAGCCCCGCAAAGTCTGGGGGGTTAAAACCGGCAGTGCCGAGAACTTCAAGACTTGGGAGGAGTTTTGGAATGCCTATGTTATCCAGACCAAATTCATTATCAAAAAGATTGCTCACCTTTTTGAAAGAACCGATGAAATACGGGCGAAATTTCTTCCCACACCTTATTTGTCTTGTCTGGTGAAGGGGTGTGTTCAGAAGGGAAAGGACATTAATGAAGGCGGTGCCGAGCTGAATTTTGTGACGCTGGAGGCGGTGACCTACGCCACCACGGTTGACTCTTTGCTGGCAATAAAATACCTAGTGTTCGACAAAAAGATTTGCACTATGAAGGAGTTGATTGATGCCCTGAAAGCTAACTGGGTGGGGTATGAGGTGCTGCAAGCACAGGCTATTAATAAGGCGCCGAAATATGGGAGGGATGATGATATTGCTGATGAGATGGGCAAGAGGGTAATGGAGCTGTGGACAGAGGAGACGTGGAAATACAAGTCCAAGCACACGGGTAAGCAGTTCCGCCCCGGCATGCTGAGCTGGAATTACTGGATTTCTGATGGATATATCCTACCAGCAAGCCCAGACGGCAGACCCAAGGGCAAGTTTCTGTCGAATGCTATCTGTCCCTCGAACGGTGCCGATATTAATGGGCCCACAGCCAACGTTAACTCAGTGGGGAAGGTCATAGGTGGCAGGGATTCCAGAGGCGGCGGTGACTGGCTGGGGTATTACAATCTGTTACCCAATGGTGCCAGTCATACTATAACCTTTAACCCGTCGCTCATCAGTGACCCAGAACATAAGAACAAGTTCAAAGCATTCTTGCGCGGCTATGTGGAAAACGGAGGCACCTGCCTGCAGATCAATATGATTAACGCTGATATGCTGCGCGATGCGCAGAAGCATCCCGAGAACTATCGTCATTTGCTGGTTCGAGTTACAGGCTATAACGCTTATTTCACCGCCATAGGTAGAGAATTGCAGAACGAGATAATAGCTCGTGAAAGTCACCGGATTTGATTAGGTTGCTTGAACATGGTAGGCAGAAAGGCTGGCATATCTAAAAGTGAAATGAAAGCCGCAGAGGTTATAGACCACAGCCAGACTGGTCTTATACTACATTTGCAGCGGTTCTCTACCGAGGATGGACCTGGAATACGTACAACAGTATTCTTTAAAGGATGCCCGCTACGCTGTATATGGTGCCATAATCCTGAAGGCATATCATCAGAACCCCAGGTACAGTGGCTGGAAAATAGATGTATTGGCTGTGGCAGTTGTATAAGAACGTGCTCCCGTGGCTGTTTGTGCAGGGTGGAGCAGGGAGTGGTGATCGATCGAGACGTCTGCGATGGTTGCGGCGAATGTGCTGAAGCCTGTCCAGCCAATGCCATGGAGCTTCTGGGTAGGTGGGTTAGCCTGGATGAGCTTTTAAATGAATTGCTCAAAGACCACGTATATTTTGAGAAATCCGGCGGTGGGGTTACCCTGTCTGGTGGGGAACCGGCAATGCAGCCCGATTTTGCTTCGGCATTACTACGCGGGCTGAAGGAAAGAGGGATTAACACTGCAGTTGATACCTGTGGCGTATGCTCTGTTAGCGCACTGGATAAACTGTTGCCCTATACTGACATCGTGCTATTCGATTTAAAGGAGGCGGAGCCCGAAAAGCACTACAGTTTTACCGGGGCGAATAATCAGAGAATATTCGATAATCTTCTGTATATCCGTGACTACATACTTAATCAAGACTCGAGAAAGGTGCTATGGATCAGAACGCCGCTCATTCCCGGCGCTACAGATACAAGGGATAATATCACTAGTCTCGGCACTTTCATTGCCAGGAACCTTCCAGGCATTGTTGATCGATGGGAACTGTGTGCCTTCAACAACCTGTGTCGGGATAAATACCGTCGGCTGGGAATCGCCTGGCAATACGCCTGTACGCCACTAATGACCAAAGATGCAGTGCGTGAACTGGAGGAATGCGCCAAGTCATCTGGTGTTAACCCGGAGATTGTGGTTGCGACAGGCCCCACAAGGGTGGAAGAAACATAGGGGGAGAAGATATGAGTAATCAAAATAAAGTTTACAAATCTTTTTCTGAATCTGATATAAAAGCTTTAGAGCCTGAGATGAAGGTGGGGCTTTTGGCTACTGTAAATGAACAAGGTCTGCCTCATCTGACTTTGATTACCACACTGCGAGCTTGCTCACCTACCGAGCTTGTCTTCGGTCAGTTCGCTGAAGGCCTGAGCAAAATCAATGTCAGAAGAAACCCAAGGGTTGGCTTTCTCATTTTGACGCTTGACCGGAATACCTGGCAAGGCAAGGCGAAGTTTAGCCATACTGAAAGACGTGGTAGGGAGTTCGACTGGTTTAACAACCTGCCCATGTTCCGGTACAATGCCTATTTTGGTATTCACACAGTCTACTATATGGACTTGGTGGAACAGTATGGTAAAGAACCGTTACCAATGGGCAGCATTGTTCAAGCAGCTTTAAAAACCTTGGTAGCTAAGATGCTGTTGCCGAAGAAGGGAAAGCAAGAAGTCCTGAATCTATGGACGCGCCAGCTAATAGATAAATTGGCTAATTTAAAGTTCCTAGCTTATATTGGTGAAGACGGTTATCCTATGATAATTCCGGTAATACAAGCCCAGACCTCTGACAAAGAGCGCGTGATATTCGCAACTTCGGCCTTTAGGCAAAAAATAAAGGCAATACCTGCCAATACGACTGTTGCCTTTTTTGGCATGTCCTTTGATATGGAAAATGTCCTGCTGCGGGGAATCTATCAGGGAGTACGGCGTATAGGTGGCATTGAATGCGGCAGCATTCTAGTCAACTGGGTCTATAATCCTATGCCCCCTAAACCGGAGCAAATTTACCCGGAGACTAAACTCGAACCTGTTACTACCTTTTAACCGTTGGGCACGGAGCTCTAGTCAAAATTTTTACTGTCCTTAAACGCCTCGACTAGGCTTTTTCTGGCAAAGGGGACTATTTTGCCGTTGAGATGCACCTCGTCGGCAAGGTAATCATCCTTAATGAATCCATTGGCATCGGCAGAAATGGATTGCACATCTATGTAGGGAATGCGGTTGAACCGGCAGAATTGTCCCAGTTTCTGGTTAAATTTTCTGGATATTTCGCTTCTTTCCTCAGGACTTCCCATGAAAGGCAGGTTGGAAACGAACTGTTTTTTGGCTGCCGGTGGAATACCGTGAACAGACACGGCAAATCCATCATCTCTCAACCTTAGTATCGTTTCTCCGTATTTTTCCACAGTTGCATCTATGATTTGCTCAATACTTATCGTCCCGTCATTTTTTCGATATTGCGCATAAATATGCACCCTGGCGTCTATTTCGCCGAAGACCAGAAGCAAAATATCCCTGGTGTTGTCTACCCGTGGCAAAAATGAGTTGAGGTACCTCTTTGATTGCGAAAAGCTATTGTCCTTATTCAAATTGTATGCAGTTGCCTGTGATATATGGTGTATCATAAAAGGGATTCTGAACACGAAGGGCCTGACATGGCTATCGCCTATAACGTGGACTATGGGGGTTGCGGATAACTTTGCTTTTAACAGTAGGCAGGCGTTAAATAGACAAAGCCAGGGGTACTTAAAAATGACGTCTGTGTAAGCAAAATAGATGGAACCTCTTTTTTCCAGCCATTTGCGCAAAGCAATACCTATTTTGAAGAGGAAGCCTTTCATATGGAATAAAAACAAAAAGCCCCGAGTAACCTTGCCTATCACCGGCTCCAGCCACCTCAACCTCGACTTTGGCCTACCTTGCGCCCGGTCGGCTACCACGCGCCCCTTTGGCCTGATCCCTCTCGCCGGTTCCAAGCTTGACCACTCGGGACTAATCTTAGTTTACCATATTTGACCCAGGCTTGTCAACTTTTAAACGACGTGTTATAATTTGTGGCCTGTCACTGTGTAGCATGGAAATGGTATCTACGCCGCAAAAGACCGGGGTAAAACTACAAGTTCAAAATCTTTATCTCAATTTTGGTGGGCTGGAGGCCCTGGCTGGGGTTGATATAGATGTGAGGGAAGGGGAGATATTAGCCATCATTGGTCCCAACGGAGCCGGGAAGACATGTCTGCTCAACTGTATAAACGGGTTTTATCGTCCAAGCAAAGGCGAAATTATTTTCGATGGAAAGACAATTACGCGGCTGCCTTCGCACAGAATTGCGGCACTGGGTATATCCCGCACTTTCCAGAATATTCAGCTTTATACCGGTTTGACGACCTTGGACAATTTGATGGCGGCGCGCCATGTCCATTTAAAGCCCAATTTTCTGGCAGGAGCGATTTATTTTGGTTGGGAGCATAAGAAGGAGCTTGAGCATCGACGAGTTGTTGAGGAAATTATTGACTTTCTAGAGATGGAGCCGATAAGGAAGAAAGTGGTGGGCTCTCTTCCGTACGGACAGAGAAAGCGTGTTGATTTAGGACGAGCTTTGGCTTTAGAGCCAAAGCTTTTGCTTTTAGATGAGCCGATGGCCGGTATGAATGTTGAGGAAAAAGAGGACATGGCCCGGTTTATAATCGATATTTTTGAAGGGCAGGGAGAGACCTACCCTGATACACCAGTTTTGAGAGACGGTGTCAAGTCCATAGTTCTGGTGGAGCATGACATGGGGGTAGTTATGGACATAGCTGACAGGATTGTCGTCCTTGATTTTGGTAGAAAGATTGCAGAGGGGACGCCTAAAGAGATAAAGACTAACCCTGCAGTGATTAGAGCCTACTTGGGTGAGGAGATGTAGCTGGAAGGATGACCACGATCACTTTACCCAAACTTTTGAGGCAGAACTATGAAAAGTATGGCGACAAGAAAGTTGCCATGCGGGTTAAAGAGTTTGGCATCTGGCAGACCTATACATGGAAAGACTATTATGAGAAAGTCAAGTATTTCTCTTTGGGTTTGATAAGCTTGGGTTTGGAGCGTGGGGATAAGGTATCGATTTTAGGCGAAAACAAGCCTCAGTGGTACTGGGCTGAGTTGGCGGTGCAGGCAGCCGGTGGAATCGTAATCGGCATCTTTACTGACTGTATGCCTCATGAGGTAAAGTACTATGTTCAGCATTCTGACTCGAAGTTTGTGATAGCCCATGACCAGGAGCAGGTGGACAAGCTGCTCCAGATTAAAAATGAGTTACCATTGCTCAAAAAAGTCATTTACTGGGATCCAAAGGGGGTATGGAACTACGATGACCCAATTTTGATGAGCTTTAACGAAGTTATTGAGCTTGGCAAGAAATATGATAAGCAACATCCGGGGTTGTTTGAAGAGAATATTGAGAAGGGCAGTGGGGATGATATAGCTGTTTTTTGCTACACATCAGGTACTACTGGCTTGCCCAAGGCTGCCATGTTGAGGCAGAGTGCTGCAATTCAGGCGGGCCAGTCTTGGTGTAGCGTTGATAAGTGGCGTGAGAACGAACAATACGTATCTTTTTTGCCACCTGCATGGATAACTGAGCAGGGGCTGGGTATTGCTGGCTCGCTGGTATCGGGCATGCAGGTCAGTTTCCCTGAAGAACCAGAGACGGTTCAGGAAAATATCAGGGAAATCGGGGCTCAGATCCTTTTCTGGGGGCCACGTAACTGGGAGAGTGTAAACCGCCTGATTCAAGCGAAGATAATTGATACAACCCCGTTCAACCGTTTTCTGTATTATTTGTTTTTGCCTGTAGGATATAAGGTTACTGACCTGCGGGCAGCTCGGAAAAAGGTAAGCTGGTTCTGGCGATTGCTTTATTCTCTGGCGCACCTGGTGGTATTCAGGGACTTGAAGGACAAAGTGGGACTCTCGAAGATACGTGCGGCCTACACTGCAGCAGCACCGATTAGCCCTGACATTATCCGATTTTTCCGTGCTATAGGAGTTAACATAAAGCAGCTTTACGGTGGTTCAGAGCAAGGTCTGGTCACACTCCATCGGGGTGATGATGTGAGGCCAGAAACTTCTGGGCCAGTGATGCCTGGAGTAGAAGTCAGATTATCTGAAGAGGGAGAAATTATAGTTAAAGGCGAAAATCTGTTTTCTGGCTATTACAAGAGTCCGGAAGCCACTGCAGAAAAGGTTCGTGATGGCTGGTATTATACTGGTGACTTTGGCCATATAACTGAAGATGGCCATCTTATTGTTATGGACAGAATGAGTGACTTGAGACAATTGCGTGGAGGCCAGAGGTTTTCTCCTCAATATGCTGAGATAAGGTTGAGATTTAGTCCATATATAAAGGATGCTTTGGCTTTAGGCTCTGAGGACAAGGATTATGTCAGTGCCATAATAAACATAGACTTAGATAATGTCGGTCGCTGGGCTGAAGCTAGGCGTATACCTTACACTACTTTCACTGATTTGTCTCAGAAACTGGAGGTTATCGAACTCATCCGCAAAGAGATTCAGAGGATTAACAGAAACCTGCCGGAGGGGGCCAGAATCAAGAAGTTTGCCAATCTGCATCGGGAGTTTGATGCAGACGAAGCGGAATTAACCAGGACCCGGAAAATAAAGCGGACTTTTGTTGAAGAAAGGTATAAAGATTTGATAGATGCCATATATAGCGGTGCCAGTGAGATGGCCGTGGAAGCGCCGATTACATACCGGGATGGCAGGAAGGGGACGATAAAAACGGCAATCAAAATTAACTCTGTTGAGTAGTCTTATGGAAGCAGTACTTCAGTATATAGCCAACGGATTGATGGTAGGCGGGGTATATGCACTCATCGCGCTCGGCATAGTGTTGATTTATAAGTCCACCGCCGTGTTCAACTTCGCCATCGGGCAGATGATGCTATTCGGCGCCTTCTTCTTCTGGACATCTGTGGAGCAATTCGACTTGCCCGTATGGGTTGGTCTGCTTATCAGTATAGCAGGCAGCGTTGCCTTGGGGCTGCTCATAGAGCGGTTTACACTAAGGCCGCTTATTGGCCAACCGGTATTGAGTGCAGTCCTAGTAACGCTGGCGTTAGTCTACTTCCTTAATGGGATAGCGATAGGCATTTGGGGAGCTTACCAACATAGGTTACCGGATTTTTTGCCTGGAGCCCCGGTGTCGTTAGGCGGCATAGTATTCTCCCATGACTTACTGTGGTCATTCTTTCTGGCGATTGGGCTTTTCGTTCTATTATTGCTGTTTTATCAGGGGACTCGGATGGGACTGGCTATGCGGGCTACTGCTGAGAGCCATCAGGTAGCTCAGGCGCGGGGCATAAATGTCAGGACTATTTTTGCTATGAGCTGGGCCTTGTGCGGGCTCATAGCTTCTGTGGGTGGTATTCTTCTTGCCTATCGGCTTGGGGTAAGTCAGTTCCTGTCACTGGTGGGCCTGAAGGCTTTCCCGGCTGTTCTGTTTGGTGGTCTGGATTCAATCACCGGTGCTTTGATTGGGGGGTTGACGGTTGGGGTGCTGGAGAACCTGGCCGGGGGGCTTATCGCCACCTGGATGATGGAGATAACTCCTTATATAATTTTGCTTGTGGTATTGATTTTCCGGCCCGAGGGGCTTTTCGGACTCAAGCGGATTGAAAGGATATAGCGATGGCAGTTGCTCGGCCTTGCGGAACCTATGATGAAAGTTATGCCCAGGACATGGCGATTGTCCGCACTCGGCTGCAGTGGATAATACTTATAGCGGGACTTATTTTGCTGTTCAGTTTGCCGCTATTCGTTAGTGGCCGCTGGCTGAACCTGCTCAATTTTATAGGTATCAGCTTAATCGCCGTTCACGGGCTAAATATTCTTACAGGGTATTGTGGGCAGATTTCTTTGGGTCAGGCGGCCTTTATGGCGGTAGGAGCGTACACCTCAGGTGTACTGACGTCCAAACTGGGCTGGTCATTCTGGGCAGCTTTGCCCTGTGCGGCTCTTAGTGCTGGTGTGGTGGGGCTGATCTTCGGTTTACCTTCTCTCAGAGTCAAGGGTTTCTATCTAGCCATGGCAACGCTGGCGGCCCAGTTCATAATCCCAGCAATTTTAAGCAACCCTCTGGAGGGTCTAACTGGCGGTGTACATAGCCTGAGAGTGCCTGCGCCGAGAGTCGGTGATTTTGCCTGCACATCGGCTCAGAGTATGTTCTATATTGTAATACCAATAGCGGTATTGATGACATTCTTTGCTAAAAACTTGACCAGGACTGGTGTAGGCAGAGCTTTCATTGCTATCAGGGATAATGACCTGGCTGCTGAAGTGCAGGGGGTAAATGTTTTCCAGTACAAGCTTCTAGCCTTTTTTATCTGCTCGGTATATGCTGGTGTTGCTGGTTGTCTGTGGGCTCACTGGATGCGGGCTATAAACCCTGACCACTTCACTCTGATGGACTCGATATGGTATGTAGGGATGATGATCGTTGGAGGCATGGGTAGCACGGCGGGGGCTGTTTTTGGCGTTGCCTTTTTACGCATTCTGGACGAATTGACCAAAATACTGGGTATGTGGCTGTCGGGGATTTTTGTGGCCTGGGGTGCCTTTCTTCAGGCGGCTCTTGGCCCCATAGTTTACGGTTTGGTAATTATACTGTTTATAATCTTCGAGCCAAGGGGGCTAGCTCACAGGTGGGAGGTCTTCAAGGCATCCTACCGCCTGCGCCCCTTCGCATATTGAGGGTGACAGGGAAATTAGAAATTTTTGTTAAGTCAAGGGGGTGGGAATGGCAGGTGATAGAAGGCAAAAGCCAGAAATTTGTAGTTCTTAGCGAAAAGGAGGTGTGATTTGAACAGGCGAAAATTAATGGTATTTGGCGTGATAGTTGTGGCTTTGGCGTTACTGGTGACGCCTATTCTCGGTTGTGCTAAACCGGCAGCACCGCCGGCGGCCAAGCCGGAAAAGTTCATTATTCATCACTTTGGTGACTTGAGCGGCCCCTATGCCGGAATTACGGCACCTCTGGTGGCTGGCTTTAATGATTTCATAGCATGGTACAATGCAGAACGAGGTGGGGTCGATGGTGTGCCTGTAGACCAGATGTTTAGAGACACAGGTGGCAAGCTGGATGCCGCTTTAGCGGCTTATGCTGCCTTCAAAGAATCTAAGCCCTATCCAGTGGTCATGCTCATTTACGGCTCAGCCGAAGCGGAAGCTCTGAAAGAGCGTTTCGTGGAAGACAATATATTTTGCTTCAGCAACAGCCCGGGAGTCAAATCACTTTATCCAGTAGGGAATCAGTTTTCTACCATACCTGGTTATTCAGACTCCATGGGCGCTACCATTGACTGGCTGGCTGACGTCTGGGCTAAGAAGACAGGGCAAAAAGTGAAACTGGCTATACTTACCTGGGACAATCCCTATGGCAGGGCGATATTGGTGGATGAGACGCGCAGCTATGCCAAGCAAAAGGGTGTTGAGATTGTATATGAGGGTGTCTTTGGTCTAAGGGATCTGGATGTATCAACCCAGCTGACAGCAATAAAGGCTGCGGGCGCTAACTGGGTATATGATAATACGCTAGCCCATGGACCGGGAGTAATCCATAGGAGCGCATCAGCACTGGGCATGTTAAATCAAGACCTCTACGATACCACGCCGGGCAAGATTCATCGTGCCACTGGCCCATGGGGCATGGATGAGTCTGCTGTTCTGGCGGCGGGCGCGCTTGCCAATGGTGTAATTGGCCCGCGAAGTTTTGCGTCTTGGGCTATGCCTGAGGTTGAGGGTGTTGCCCTTGCCGTTGCCAGTGCTGATAAAAACAACAGAACGCCGAAAGAGAGGGTAATGGGATATCTGGCAGTTTGGGGTGAGGTCTATACTATTTTGCATTGTGTGGAAAAAGCGGCAAAAGAAGTAGGCTGGGATAAACTTGATGGTGCAGCGCTGAAGGCCCAGTTCATCAAACTGAAGGACTACAGTCCTCTGGGATTGACCAAGTATACATTTACTGCGGATAAACCGGAGCCCAGGGCAACTCGAATCTTCCAGGTCCAGGATGGTAAATTAAAGCCGATTAGTGACTGGGTAACCTGCCCTGATTTGAGGCCCGCGGAGTACAAGAAGTAAGAGTAGAACTTTGGCAGAC